>TARA_B100001778_G_scaffold147978_1_pt1 | contig 19096 bp, 20 predicted proteins | sample TARA_B100001778 | Tara Oceans TARA_B100001778 (sample SAMEA2623826) | marine metagenome | biome: marine biome (ENVO:00000447); feature: deep chlorophyll maximum layer (ENVO:xxxxxxxx); material: "saline water (ENVO:00002010), including plankton (ENVO:xxxxxxxx)" | depth 40 m
TCAAACGCTGTGTAAACATCTCGATGCCTATGTGGCACAAGATGGGTGCAGTAACCCGGCAGAAACTATACAAAGGTATTGCTGCTGGTGATATCTGGCTAACCAAGGTAAGGTATAACGAAAAGCTCGAAAGAGTTTTTGGTAATGTGTGCTTAGAAGTGCTATTACCCAGCCGTGGCACTTGTTTGCTCCAGCATATCAACATGGGAGCTTGCAAAATTGAAACACTCAGCGGAGCCTTCGTGCAAGGAATGTCCGAACTATGTCAACTGCATGGAAAAACTGGAGTTGATAAGACAGGAGAATACCTCTCTCCTGAAGTTGATCGACAAGTTGGACTCGGCGTTCTTGGATTGGCAAACCTCCTTCGGCGGTACGGAGTAACTTACGAACAGTTTGGTGATGCTTTGTGGGACATCCTTAATCAGGACACAAAAGAGCATTGGGACATTGCCCATGACATTGCTATTGCCCTTCAAAATGGCATCCAGCAGGCGGCATTCATTGCCAAAGAACACAAAATGGTGCGGGCCTTTGCAATCGCCCCCACCGCAAGTTGCAGCTATCGGTCTAAAGACCTTGATGGCTTCACTTGTACCCCTGAGATTGCACCTCCTATCTCACGTAAGGTTGACCGCGACAGTGGCACCTTTGGTGTTGAAACATTCTCCTATGGAGATGTAGAAATTGCCAGTGAGGTTGGTTGGGATAACTATGTTCGTGTTGCCAATGGGATTGTCTCCTTGTATCAGCAGACAGGTCTGTGGCACGCCTATAGCTTCAATACTTGGAGTGACATGGTGACCTATGACGCAGAATTTATCGAGGAATGGCTGGTCGGTCCACAAACATCTATGTACTACGCATTGCAAGTCAGTCCTGACACTCAAGACAAGACTGATGCCTATGCAGCATTAGACGATGTGGATGTAGATAGTTATCTCTCAGAACTACTTGATACAAAAGAACCACAATGTGATTGCGCAGAATGAACCCTTATCAAAAACTACTAGAACGTAAAAGAAGCTGGACACCAGTCCAACCAACTGCAGGCAAGGTTGCAGAGGGCACGGAACAAACCATTCACCGTGCTCTTGCACTTCGCCACATGGAATTACCCGTTGGAGATTTTATTAATGATGCCCTCGCTAATGAGGTTCCAAAGATGGCACGGGAGCTACTTGAGTCCAATGTCAAAGATGAGGAGAAGCACGACCTGGCACTCGGTTTCATTGCCGATGCTTACGGAGTTGATCCTAAAGCTGAAAAAGAAGCACTACTACTTAGACAAGCGTGGATTGAAGCTCCTGATCACACAATCACCAAAGCAATGGTTGCCGAACGTGCAATTTTCTTTGTATTACTCCCATTTCTACGCGCTTATGGTGATGCAGGAATGCGAACAGTTTCCGCAGACATAAGCAGAGATGAGCAAGTTCATGTTGCTACCAATAGTCTTGTTCATCGCGAGTTGGGGCTTGATATCAGTCCTAGTCTTGACAAGCTCCGCAAGGCAACTATCAATTGGGTAATGCAGCCATTGTCTGGCGAAGGAAAATTAGACAAAAAATTTTGGCTGAAATCTAGCGATCGGCTTATGTATGAGGGCAAAGCACCTGAACTTTCCTTCACACGTAGTGCGCGGATGCCAGCATTCTTTGAGCATAGCAATGTCAATCTCCCCCAATATGCCTGACCCTGCTACAGATCCTGTAAAGATTTTAGAGTGTAAGGTATGTAAAAACGATGTGATAGTCAACGCTCGATACCCCATCACAGAAGTCACCTGCAAAGACTGTTATGCAAAGCTTAAACATGCTTGAGGCTAGAGGTATGGAATTACAAGCCATGCTTTCTACCCTTGGAGAAACTTTCCCACCAGTTAACCCCACACCAACCGACGACCTAGCCACAATTATGTATCGCTCAGGTCAACGTTCGGTTGTGGAATTTATTATTCAACAATTGGAGAATTAATTATGTGTTTAGGAGGAATGGGTTCTACAAAAGTAAAGATGCCTAAGCCGCCTGAGCTTAGACCACCACTCCCGCCACCGCCACCGCCAAAACCCCCTACACCTGTAGCAAAGACCCTGCAGCCTGTAGATCAAAAAGCTGATATCCGTATCGGTGCAGCAAAGAAAAGTCCAAGCACTCAACGCGACCGTAATGTAGGACGGAAGACAGGTAAACAAACCTTGTCTATTGGTGACAATCAGGGGCTAACCCTATGAGTGCTCGCCGTAGATACAATGAGCTTTCTTCTGAACGCCAACAGTTCCTTGACGTAGCCATTCAGTGTTCGCGTCTCACTCTCCCGTATCTAATGAAGCAGGAGAATGATACTGCTACCCACCAAAACTTAAAGACACCTTGGCAATCAGTTGGAGCCAAAGCTGTAGTAACACTTGCATCAAAACTAGCCCTCGCTCTTCTACCTCCCCAGTCCACGTTCTTTAAGCTTCAGGTCAATGATGCCAAGATTGGAACTGAGATTGATGCAGAGATGAGGAGTGAGCTGGACCTTAGTTTCAGTAAGATCGAACGCATGATCATGGACTATGTCAATAGTCAAAATGATCGTGTCGTGATTAACCAAGCAATGAAACATTTGATCGTTGCTGGTAATGCCCTGATCTACATGGGCAAAGATGGATTGAAGAACTTCCCACTCAATCGGTACGTTCTTGAACGTGATGGTGATGGGAATGTTGTAGAGATCGTCACTAAAGAACTTATCAATCGACGCCTCGTTGATCTCCCAGTCTCTGCTGAGCCTAAGCCTAATGAGGTTAGTGCTGGCGGAGGTTTGAATGGTAAGACAGGGTCATCTCGACCCGATGATGACGTAGAAGTATTCACTCACGTCAAGCTTGATAAAAAGAATGGGCGTTGGACTTGGTATCAAGAATGCCTAGACAAAGTACTACCTAATAGCCGTAGCACTGCACCTAAGAACGCTAGTCCATGGCTTCCCCTGCGCTTCGTGTCTTTCGATGGTGAAGCGTATGGACGTGGTCGGGTAGAGGAGTTTCTCGGAGATCTGAAGTCTCTTGAGGCATTGTCTCAGGCATTGATTGAAGGTTCTGCAGCTGCCGCTAAGGTTGTATTCCTCGTCAGCCCCTCGTCTACTACTAAGCCACAGACTCTTGCCCAGGCTGGCAACGGTGCAATCATTCAGGGTCGTCCTGATGATGTGCAAGTTGTACAGGTAGGTAAGACAGCTGACTTTAGAACTGCATATGAAATGGCTCAACAACTGAGTCAACGTATCTCGGATGCTTTCATGGTGTTGAACATCCGACAGTCTGAGCGTACAACTGCTGAAGAAGTGCGACTGACACAACTCGAACTCGAACAACAGCTCGGAGGCATGTTCTCTGTACTGACTGACGAGTTCCTCAAGCCTTACCTAAACCGGATCATGATGATCCTGCAGAGGAGTGGTCAACTCCCAAAGCTCCCCAAAGGTATCGTTACACCACAGATCGTGGCAGGTGTAAATGCACTTGGCCGTGGTCAAGATCGGGAATCACTGATCCAATTCATTACTACTATTGCTCAGACCATGGGTCCTGAGACCCTGGCTAAGTTCATCAACCCTGATGAGTACATCAAACGACTGGCAGCAAGTCAAGGTATTGACTACTTGAACCTTGTTAAGAGTGTGACTGATGTTCAGGGTGAAGTACAGCAGCAGTTGCAGATGCAACAGAACATAGAGCTAACTAAACAAGCCGGTCAGTTCGCTAGTAGTCCAATGATGGATCCCACCAAAAACCCTAATGCACAGGAGATGATGAATGGAATCACAGGAACCGACCCCGAAGCGCAGGTCCCGCCGGAAGCCTAGCCAACCGGAAGCACCTCGCACTTCAAGAGAAGTTAAACATCCACCTACTGAGAAACCAATCCTCAAAGTAGAAGAACCAGAACCTAATAAGTATGCACCTAAGGCCAAGATTGGTACTCCAAAGCTTGGTCGTTCACCCAACTATGTCGAGACTGTTGGTCTTGGCAAACTAAAAGTAATCACAGCAAATGGCAACACTGACGTATGATCCCACCCCAGCTGACGAGCCTGAATTCAATGCCGGTGAGCAAGAAGCTATCGCAATTGGTGAAGCTCAGGCAGAAGCTGAACAACAGATGTTGGCAGGTAAGTTCAAAGATGCAGAAGCTCTTGAACAAGCCTACATTGAACTACAAAAGAAACTAGGTACTAACGATGAAAATGGCAGTGACGAACCCGAGCAAGAAGTGCGGGACGAAGAAGACACCACCGAAGAAGAAGTAGAAGAAAACCCTATCTACGAGCTACTAAACAAAGCCAGTGATGAGTTCTATGCCAACGATGGTGAGATCTCTGAAGAGGTACTCGGCCAACTCGAAGATCTAGATAGCTCAGAACTGATCGCTGCTTACATTGGTATGCAGGGAGAGACAGAACCTACTGCTGACTTCAATGATTCAGAAGTCGCATCCATCCATCAGATTGCAGGTGGTGAGGAAGCTTATGGAAACCTCACTAACTGGGCTGATCAGAACATGCCTCGTGAGTATGTTGATGCGTTCAACAACTTGGTTGAGGAAGGTAACTTAGAGATGGTTCAACTTGCTGTGGCTGGTCTTCAGTCGCAATTTGTACAAGCGAATGGCTACGAAGGTGAAATGCTGACTGGTAAAGCAGCACAACCCCAAGTAGATACATTCCGCAGTCAAGCTGAAGTCGTTGCAGCAATGCATGATCCTCGTTATGACAATGACCCTGCGTATCGGCAGGATGTATTCCAAAAACTAGAGAGGTCTAATCTTGCCTACTAATAAATCTTGCTGGAAAGGCTACGAAAAGCGTGGCACCAAACAAAAGGGAGGACGTACCGTTAATAACTGTGTAAAGAAAGGTACTCCCAAGAAAAAGAAGTAATTCTCGTCCGTTCATCCATGTATGACATAACTATAGATGGGCCAACAGCTATTGTTATTCGCGATGCAATACGTGTCGCGATAGAAAGATGGTCTGGTGGTCACCCATCAGAACAAAGACGACTACATTATTTAGAGTCTGAGTTTAACAAAATTGTTTTAGATCATACTTGGACGCATGACGCCTAATCATGGAACGGGGGTTAGGTCACTGGAGAATTATGATGACTCAAGTACAAGTTCGTCACGCAGTGAAGCAACAAAGTCTCGCTAAGCGTGAACAAAAGCTCGTCTATCGTGGCGTCAGTTATCTGAAGCAAGCTAAGTGACATCAGAACTGGGGCACCTCGGAGTAGGACCCCTTTTCTTTTTGGCAATGGCCCGTAAGCGGACAACCTTTGCCGAACCATGGTTTGGTAACCAAAAAATACCAAAAAATTTTCTATCGATAGAGAGATAAAGTAAACTTATTTCTTAACGAAAATGCCCGTATATTCCCAAGAAGGGAACTCTTATTCGGAGTCCAATACTGGTCAGACCCGCACATATGGTTCTGACAATAACGACATGGGGATTACTTCAGTAGGTAATCTCAACAAAACACCTGGCCTTGGTCTTACTCAAGGTGGTGATGCTTACGACGCTAAGTACGCAACATATCTCAAACTCTTTTCGGGTAAATAATCTTGCCCCAATTAGGAGAAACCCTAAATTGATAATCGGATGAATTGCTGGAAACCTAAGGCAATAGCTAAGGCAATCAGCAGCCAAGCCCTTCACGCTTGAAGGGAAGGTTCAGAGACTACATGGTGCGGGAAGCGTCCCGCGTAAAACATGACTAGCGTCCGACACCCTCAGGGGTGAAGATATAGTCCGTGCTCTATTGAAAGATAGAGATGATCATGGAGATGATCAAAGCTTACGAGTCAAGTTGTATCGCCAAAGGTACTGTTCAAACTCGTACCCTGCGTAACGGTAAGTCCCTACAGTTCATCTACACGGGACGTATGGATGCGTCATATCATCAACCAGGCACGCCAATCCTAGGATCTGGTGATCCTCCGGTGGCAGAAAAAGTAGTGGTGATGGATGACCTTTTGGTTTCCTCAGCCTTTCTTTATGATTTGGACGAGACTCTCGCACACTACTCTTTGCGTAGCGAGATCTCTGCCAAGATTGGTCACGCTCTTGCTGAAGCTTATGACAAGAAAATCTTCCGTGTCATTGCTAAGTCTGCACGTACCGCACACCCCATCACTGCATCTCCTGGCCCCGAGCCCGGTGGTTCTGTGGTCAACCTGGGTTCTGGTAATCAACTGAATGCACAAGCTCTCGTGGATGGCTTCTTTGAAGCAGCAAGTATCCTCGATGAAAAGAATGTACCGTCCACCGGACGTACAGCAGTCCTGTCCCCAAGGCAATACTACGCCTTGGTTTCACAAGTTGACACCAACATTCTGAACCGTGACTTCGGTGCTTCCCAAGGTTCAATGAACTCTGGCGAAGGTCTCTATGAGATCGCTGGTATCTCTATCCGTCGTTCTAACAACCTGCCTTTCATGGCTGGTACTGTTAATCGTGTCGATGGTGAGAACAACGATTACTCCGGCGACTTCTCTGCACACTGCGGTTTGATCTATCAGCGCGATGCTGCTGCTGTTGTCGAAGGTATCGGTCCTAGCGTCCAAACCACTGGTGGTGACGTGCAGGCTATGTATCAGGGTAAATCATATTGCCCCTCTAGCAAGTAATTGTTAGATAAACTCTGGATGAATTCAGGGAAACCTAAGTCTTAATTGATAAGGCAATCCTGAGCCAAGCTCTGTAAGCGTACAGAGAAGGTGCATCGACTAGATGGTGTGAGGCGCTCCTCACGTAATACATCACTAGCGTCCAGCATCCCTATGGGATGAAGATATAGTCAGAGCCACATGAAAGTGTGGATTAATTTGGATATGATTATTGGTCGCCTTGCTATGGGTGCCGATTGGCTGAACCCTGCTGCTGCAATTGAACTGCAGGCAGCTTGATAAATTATTGCTGATTAAATTATGGCAAATCCCGCATCTCCTGCTGGCAACAATGGTGTCAGTGGAAGTACTTCCGGTATCTCCGGAGGTAATACTGCTATCCGCAAGTCGGTAGCAAAGACTGCAAAAGGCTACGGTTCTGCCGTGTCTGCTTCTGCAGTGTATAGCGAAACTCCTGGACTCCGCTTCGCCTACTCTGGCGTTGAGTGTGATTCTCCTGCGATTGATCGCTCCTGATATTTAATGGGGTTCCTTCGGGAGCCCCTTTTTCTAATTGCTATTATGAATACAACCGTTCAATCTGAGACCGAACTCTCCAGTGTAAACTCAATTCTTATGGCAATTGGGCAAGCACCTATTACCCGTATCTGCCACAAACAAGATGGCGAAGAAGTATATGTAAACCCTGAAGTAGCTTTTGTACATTCACTGTTGCTGGAAGTCAATGCTGATGTACAAAATGAAGGTTGGATATTTAATCGTGAGGATCACTACCCTCTTACAGCAGAGAGTGATGGCTGCATCTATGTCCCTGAAAACATTCTACGTTTTGATGTGTATGAAAATGAAGTGTACCGTACATCTAATCTAGTCAGACGTGGTGGAAAGATGTATGACAAAATGCACCACACATATGAATTTAAACCAACAACAACTATCTACTGCAACATTGTTTGGAAGTTCCCATACGATGAATTGCCATCAGTGTTTAAGCGTTACATCACTCTTCGAGCCAGTGGTCGTGCAGCTACACAGCTGGTGACTAACCCTGAGCTAGTACAACTTCTTGGCACACAAGAAGCACAAGCTCGTGCAGCATGTATGGAATACGAATGTAATCAAGGTGACCATACAATCTTCGGTACACCTGAAGGAACTTCTTATCGACCTTATCAACCCTATAGGACTCTTGCACGATGACGGCTGTATCACAATCTTACCCTAACTATCTGGGTGGTTTGAATGAACAGCCAGATGAACTCAAAAAACCAGGACAACTATCAGAAGCTGTTAATGTAATACCTGACCCTGTCATTGGTCTGACCCGAAGACCTGGCTTTAAGTTAGTTGATTGGAAACAAGCTGATGGGACAGCGCTAGCTTCTCTTGATGCTGACCCTGATGGTACGTGGTTCGAGGTAGAACTCAGCAACCAAATCAATCAAGACTACATTTACTACGGGTGTGTCAAGAAGAATGGTAGTATCACAATCTTCAACCAAGATGGTGAAGTACAAGCTGTTCGATACACTAATGAATCTATCATTCCACACAAAAACTATCTATACAACAGCGGATTGTTAGAGGTTTCTGATGACAATGGTGATCTACTACAGTCAATTACTGCTAACACCTACAATAGCAATGGTTACTTTAGGAATGAACCTGACCGACCTTTGAAGTACTGTGTCAGTAAGCAAAATATAATTTTTGCAAATCCCAATGAAGCCCCTACTCTAGCCAGAGGTGTTGAGGCTACAGCTGGTGACACAAACAAGTACTATAGTTTTATCAATCTAAAACTAATTGATACTGAAAACTATGGGTACACCTTTAGACGCTTTTATGATGATAGCACACAGGTTACCTATACCTCTATTCAAGACATTAACCTTGTTAGTGTAGAAGATCTTGGTGATGAATATGACGAAGACTTAACGCTACCACTTCAAACAGATGGTCCGTGGAGATTTACCTTGGAGGAATCATCAGCGACAGAGGAAGCTATTGTTGAAGTAACTTTTCTTGGTCAGGTAGTACAGAAACAAAGTAGCGATAGTGGTAACTATAGGAACGAAGCAGAATACACGTACTCTGTAAAAATTATCGATCCAGGTAAAGGTTACTCAGCTGGTACGTCCTACACTGAAACGTTAAGCATGACTGGCAAGCCAAATTTAACGTTGAAATTTAAAATTGACAAGACCATTTCAGTTACTGGAGTTGCTAACGATCTAATTGTTCCTGATGATTTAGCAAATAACGACAGTGCTGAAGAGATCTTACTAGAGCTTGGTGACAAATTCCTAGACGCAGGTATTGATAAAGTACTTATTGTCGGTAGTGGTCTTTACTTAGAAAATTCTCTTCCATTCTCTGTAAGTACACCCGAGATAGCTGTAGCAGATGTTATTAACTCACAGAAGCTAGAGGATAAAGGTGACATTGTACCTATTGCACGAGTGAATTCAGTAGCAGAGCTACCCACTAGTTGTTATGCAGGATTTGTTGTCCAGGTAATTAACTCATTTGAGAATGAGAATGACTTCTACATGGTGTACAGGTCTGAAAGCCAGCCGCTAGATGGTGACCCTACAACTGTTGTCTTGACAAAGTCTGATGGTTACTGGGAGGAGATTGCTAAACCCTTTGAACAGTACAACCCTAACGCTGGTACATTGCCGCACATGATCACCATTGCGCGGGAGTCAGATCAGGATAGGTTTGCGTTCATTGTGTCTCCTATGCAATACGAACCTAGGACTGCTGGAACAGCTAAGGACAACCCTAGTATGTTCAGTAGTCTATCTAGGATCACAGATATTAATTACTACAAGAATCGACTATTCTTCTTTACAAGCAACGGATCAGTCATCAGTAGTAGAGCAGGTGAGATTAACAATCTCTTCCTTAACACAGCTGTCACTACAAGTTTGATTGATCCTATAGATCTTGATGCTAACAGCAATCAACGTGTACCTATCTACGGGTCTTCCGTAGTGAACAATGCAATGGTCTTGTTTGGTGAGTCAGAGCAGTACAGCATTACAACAAACGATAGTCTGTTTACAACAGAAACTGTAAACATAACCAAGATAGCTAACTACACTTTTGATCCTGTATCAAGACCAATTTTTGTTGGTACAAACATAGGGTTTATTAGTAGCAACATGAGTCGGTTCTATGAGATGACTAACATCTACGACCGAGGTCCTGTAGACATCAACGAAAGGTCACAACCGATTCAAACACAGTTTGGTAATGGCTTCAACATGCCAGTTGCCTCACGTGAACAATCAATGATTATTGTTTACAAGAAGTATGGCTTCACAAACTCACCTGAAATGTACCTGTACAGATTTAAACAGGAGAACAGTCAAGAATCTAGCCAGACTGCATGGGTGAAGTGGGTTGTTGATGAACCTATATGCTTTGTCAGTCTCCCACAAGACAAGATGTTTACTGTTGTCTATGGAGATAATGGATACAAGTTCTACAAGATGGATACGTCAACATTAGACGAAACTTTCCTTGACGGTTATAACGACACAACAGAGGGTGTTCCATTTGAAACTAAAATTACATTCCCTACAATCTATCCTCGTGGAAACAATGTAAGTGACATCACTGGCAATCTAACTATTCATCGGATTAAGATGAGCACCGGAGCAGTAGGTACTTATGACTTAAATATTGAAAGAAAAGGGTATGATAATTATAAGTTGTTAGTAGAGCAGACTCCATCAGATGAATATAAATCAAACTCTCCACCAAGACGTGGTGAGCATATTGAGACCGTTCCTGTATATACAAAAAACCATAATTTAAATATATCAGTTAGCACCTCCTACGATGCTCCATTGACTCTAAATTCAATGACTTGGGAAGGTGCATACAATAGACCATATTATAAACGTGTCTGATTTTATCCACCCATGTACGTTTGAAGCTGCCTATGAGGTGGCTTCTAACCTACGCCCAGACGACCTCAGAGAAACGATAGATGGTTATGGAGTAATACCTACAATCCATATCCCTTTGTCTACTCTGGAGGGCTTCTGCGTATCATTCACAGTACCTGACGGCAGGATTGCCGGACTAGCTGGAGTAGAAGATAACGGACGCATCTGGATGCTCTGTACTGATGCTATCCATGACTTCCCGATCACCTTTGCAAGAGAAGCTAAACGTTTTATTGAGAGCAGATCAGAAGAAGTACTGTGGAACTATGCAGACAAAAGAAATAAAACACATTTAAGACTACTTAAGTATCTCGGCTTCGAGTTACTAGAAGAGGTTCCTTTTGGACCGAACAACTTACCCTTTATACCTTTTAGAAGATGGATCCAATAAGCGCATTATCTCTTGGTTTAGGCGCAGCCAAAGGTGTCACAGGAATCTTAGGAGCGATTGGTGGACACAGTGAAAAAGCAGCTGCAGCCAGACGACAGAATGAGCAGCTACGCAGACAGTATCGACAAAAACTAAAAATCTATGAGCAGGACTGGGTACAAAAGACCGGTCTTTATGCAGCCAGACAGGGCATCTATCAGCAAGGGAATCGTAACCGTCAGCGAGCTGCCTCACTAGCACAAGGCCGTAATCAGCAAAGGTTGAACGATGTTTACACAGGACAAAGTGTTCAGACACAAAACATGATGGTGCAGCTAGCACGTCTCCAAGGTAGGGCTGCAGCTAGTGGAAAGAGTGGTCGTGGAGCAGTACGTCAAGATTTAAATCCAGTCGGACAGTACGTTCGTAACCAAGGAGTTATGGCAAAAACCCTGATGAGTTCACGTCTTGCTATAGATAACGCGAACCTAGATGTTCTGCGTAGACAAGAGAACGCTAATAACGCTGCATATAGCAAGGTTGCTATTGCACCTATGAAGCCTGTTGCACCTGTCAAGCCTGTACAAAATGTCGGACCTTCTGGCTTATCACTCATAGCTGGTATTGGTAGCGCAGCACTTGATGGATTTTCTTTCGGAACTGGGATTGACAAACAACTTAGAGCATAATGGAACCTATCCAATACAGACCAACAGAATCAAACGCTAGTTTCAATCCTGTAAATCCTATTGATTACACAGGACCTCTAGCTACAGAACACGAGAGGTTACTTGCTGCTGAACGTCAGGTCCTATCAGACATGCAACGTGATGCACGCACTATTGCTGCCAATGATGCTGAGCGAATCAAAGGTATTCAAGAGATTGCTGCATTTTCTACAAAGGCTACAGAAGAACTAGGTCAGCTGTATGCGGACAATGCAGTCCGTGAACGTAAGGATGCATTTACTCAAGAGCTACTAAGCCCCTCAGCTCCTAGTCCTGACTATGTAGCTGGTCGTGAGCAAGCTGAGTCTGAGTTTATCGATGGTCAAAAGGTTGCTGCTGAGGTAGGTAAGGTTGACTACGAAGCAGCTGAACCATATAGGAGTGGCAGTGTCTGGGCACAGATGGGTCGTCGAGAAGCTCAGGCCCTCATGGCAATTGAGAATGAACTGCCACGAATCATTGAGGAAGCAACAAAGCAGTTTGTAAACCTTCCTCCATCTGAACGTGAGCCACTGATCAATGACATTATTGCTGACTTTGCAGAAAGGAAAGGGCTGACTGGTCTTCGTAGGTCTTTTCTTGAAGACAAGATTTTACCTGAAATGCGAAGTGTCAAGTCTGCTGACGCTCGTGAGTACAAGACTGCATACAACAAACGTGAAGCTGCACGTCAACTAGCAGAGGTAGAACAGTCACTAGCATCTAGGACACCAGAAACACTTATTCCTCAATTAGCAGCAATTGCTGGCGATGATGGCCGCCCAATGGGTAACACCGCTGCATGGGATAAATTTGAAACCTTGGTTGCCAATGGTGTTGTACTTGAGATTGTCTCAGCTGAACAGTACAAGGCAATGGGAGATGCAATCATTCCCCCTGATAACCCTGGTGCTGGAAAAAGGTATAGAGATTTCTATCCCACACGATTCAGACGGATTGATGCAGCTATTGAAACAGGCATCGTTCAGATGGATCGAGCTGAGCAAGGTGTCAAAGCCAAGAAGAATAGAGAACTAGCAGAAGACATAGCAAAAGCACTACTCGATGACCCAGATGGTTTTAATAGAGACACTTGGGAGAGAGCAGTAAAATTGTATGCAGATGAAACCGATGGTGGTACATCAACTCTACTAGAGAATCTTGAATCAAGAACCTTTGAATCAATAGCTGATGATGAGGCAACTGAAAAGCTGCGAGACATCCGACGTGAAGGTCAGTTGTCAGTTAGTACTCTTAAACGTATGGGTGTCTCAAATGATGTGTATGAAGAATTCATTGGAGATGCGGAACGACAAGACGAAGCACGAGGTAAGTCTGGGGCTGCTCCGGATTGGATTGAAAAGCTAGCTAGAACTGGTGGTGGTAGAGGGGACATTTCATCTACTCCTGACGGTACACAAAGCCCAACAGTTGATGGTGCTATTGATGATCTCAGTACTTACTACAGACGTGCGATTGCTGGATATCTAACTGATACAAATATAACTGCTGCAGAAGCTGCACAGAAAGCAGAAAAGGCTACGAGAGAATACTTCGATAAAGATCCTAAGTTTAATGTAACAACCGATGGCTATCCAGCTTTCGATCCAATTAACAACGGATCAAACACAGCTGATAGAGCAGCAGTTGTTGAACGACAACGACAAATCGAAGAGAACACCCGACGGAACCCTGACTACCTGAAGAAGGGGGAGAAAGATATCGGAGGCCAAGCTGCTTTTAAGAAGAGTGAGCTTGAAGCAATCGCCAGTAAGTATGGCACTGTGAACTTTGTAATGCCTGAGAAAGCCAAGGTCTTGGCACGTATCAAAGGTATCACCCCATTCCAAGTTCTAAATATTCAATTAGACGCAAATGATTTGGACACTTTACCTGAAAGCCCTGCAGTAAAAGTATTTCAAGATACTATTACTCCTGCACTACAAAGGCTATTTAATAGAAACCCCACCCCTGCTGCTTCAGTACGTGTACTTGGCTCAGCAGGTAACTTCAGTCCAGAGATGATACCTAAGGGTTATGGCTCATTGATTGAACAAGCTGCTAAGGCTCACGATATTCCGCCTAGCATTATTGCTGGTCTCATTGAAACTGAGAGTGCCTGGAACCCTAATGCTGTATCTAGGAGTAAAGCAAAAGGTCTTGCACAGTTTATGGATCCTACTGCTGCAGAATTTAAAGTCAATCCGTTTGACCCTGCATCAGCAATTGATGGGGCTGCTAAGTATCTACGCTATTTGACTGACTACTTCGGTGGTGATATGGAAAAAGCTATCTACGCATACAACGGTGGTATGGGAAATGTTGAACGTCTAGGTGTTGGCTTTGATGGTCCTGGTGGTGAAAACTACAACTACTTTCCAAGTGTAATGAAGTCTGCATATAAGTACGGATATAAACAAGCATTGAGCGATCCATCTCTAGTTCGACCTGCATTTCAATAAAAATGAATGAGTATTTTAATGAGGATGCAATTACCTATGGTACGCCAAACGCTGTAGACCCTGCAGAAGAAGCAACTCTTGAAGAGCTGCGACAGGAACGTGAAGCAAAATCACAACCTGAAGAAGAGCAGGGAGAACAGCAAGGTAATCCTCAGCAATCAAATCAACAGTCTCCTAAGGGAGATACAGAATCCAAGCCACGTGAAGATGGAGGTAAGGATGACGAATACTATGGTGAGATCGATCCTGAAGAGCAGACAAGTCTGTTTGATAAAGGGAACGATGGTGGTGACTGGGCACGTGGTCTCTCTGAGGCCGCAGTGCTCCCAGGAGTCGCCGCACTGGATTTCGGTGTTGACGCAATCAACCTGATTCCTGGTGTCAATTTCAAAAAGCTCAATAAGTTCAAAGACCAAAACCTTCAAGCACTGAGGGATCTTGCATCTATTGCACTCCCTACAGTTGGCCTGACTGCACTGACTGGTGTCGGTGGCAAAGCAGTGATTGCTGCTAATGCTGCAAAGCTTCAAAAGCTGACCCGTATTGGAAAGATCGTCAACAGTCCTCTGACTCGATGGGCTGGTGGTGTGTCTGCAGGTGCAGGTTCTGGTGTCTTGGTTGACTACACGTCTACAAGGTCACAAGAACACAATGCTCTTGGTGTCCTTAAGAAGACATTCCCGAACTCCACTGAATGGATCCCCTCCAACCTTGCAACGTTGGATAGTGATTCACCTGAGATCAAGCGGAACAAGACTATCTACGAAGGTCTTGGTTTCGGTCTGACCCTTGACTTTGCAGGCAGCTTGATCAAACTTGTCCACAACGGTGCTAAGTATTCTCGTAGTCTCCGTTGGGTGCCTGAAGATGAAATGGGTGCCAAATGGAAGTCTAAGACTATTAAAGACACCACACCTGATCAGGATCTGACTAACGCTGTCAAGCGTCGTGAAAAAGACCTGGACGAGACTGGCAAACTAAACCTTGAAGAAGGTCAACAAGCACCTGTCAAAGGTGTGCATGACCTATATACAAACGAAGAGCTTGGTTCTCGAACTGTCGATGACACAGGTATCTACGGTGCTGCTGTGGATTACACCCGTATTAAAGACAACGCTGATACAGCCTGGGGTCGTCTTGGATCGATGATGAGCAACCCTGAGATTCGTAAGGCTACTAAAGATGCTGGTGTCTATACCAAGACCATGCAGGATCTTGCTGACAAGTATCGAGATGCTGGGCAGGTTGGTTACCGACTGCTGAATGGAAAGCTGTATAACGGTAAGACCATTCGTGCTAATGCAGAAGAGCTAGCTGAGGTCCTAGGTGAAGTAAACCTCAAAGAACTTGAATATTTGTTGTCTGAAAAACTTTCAACCAAGATTGATCTTGAGACTGGTATTCGTAGTCTCGGTGATGCTGGTGTACAGGCAACCAAGATTGCTCGTAAGAAAGCATTAGAAGACCTTGCAGCAATGGGCGCACCAAAGGCACTACTGCGTACCTCAGTTGCTGGGCAGATCTCTGATCTAGCACAAGGTGTCAGGTATGCCGGGGATAGTGATGCTGCTAAGTCTGCAATGGTACAACTTGCAGATCGTGTAGCTCTACTGACGATTGCAGCTGGTAAGGCTGGTAAGGATCGTGGTTTTGCATTGAAGATGATGGATGTTTTTGCACCTGAAACTGCAAAGATGACCCGTAAGCAGATGGATCAAATGAATCTAGACGCTATGGATCAGTTAGTCCGTGAAGCTGGTGAAACTCGTAAGACGCTACTATCGATTGCCCAGAAAGATCCTAACAAGCTAGCTGAATTTGCATTGGCATATGAGCTAACTGATGGTTCAGTAACGACTATCGATGCATTGAACAACTATCTGCGTAAGTCATCTGAATTACCTTTCCTAAGCAACCCTTTCTGGAAAGATTCTAGTGGTGTGCAGAACATTCCTACAAGGTTGTTCTGGGCCAACGTATATAACTCAGCATTGTCTGCTCTTGTCACCCCTGTTAAAGCTCTTGCCTCTGGTACAGCAATGATGGTTGGTCGGCCTGTGACAGTGCTTGCAGGTGCTTTGGTAACTGGTGATCGAGAAACTTTTCATCGTGGAATGTATCAGCTAATCGGCATGGGTGAGACCATGCAACAAGCGTTTGGATACATGAAGCAGACATTCAAACGTTCTGCTACTGATCCTTACTACGTGGGTGTTGCTGGTCGTGAATCAAATGTCATGGCTAACAAGAAGCAGTTTGAATTACTAGAAATCCACGCTCAAAACGAGGCTGATAAAGGAAACTTTGGACCTCAGGTATTCATGGAGCAACTGAATGCCTATAAAGACCTCGCTGAGCATCCTTGGCTGAGGTTCGGTAATCGTTCTATGCAAGCCTTTGACGGCTTTGTACAGGTTGTACAGGGTCACTGGCAGATGAAAGGTGAAGCATTTGATCTTGTCGCTAGTGGCAAGGTAGATGAAGATGCAATGCTCACTGTCCAAAAGAAGCTTATGGAAAGCATTTGGGAAGAGGATGAACTAGGTCGAAAGATCATCAGTGACAAAGCTACTAAGTATGCAGCTGGTGAGATTTCACTCAACCTTGATACCAGAGCTACTGAAGCTGTGTCCGAGATCGTTAATAAGATGCCAATTCTTAAGCCATTCGTACTGTTCACAAAGACACCTGTCAACATGATCCAGTACATGCAAACATACATGCCACAGTTTGGTATAAACAGTATTACTAAGAGGTTTGTAAAAGACTTTGAAAAGTTCAAGCCATTTGAACAAATGCCTATCAAGGAAGTAGAAGAACTTTTGGCAGCACGTGGTATTACTGATTTTAGTGATCTCAAAAGAAGCTATAACGCAGTACGGTCAGAACTGAAAGGTCGTCGTGCTATGGGCACCCTTGGTGTCATGGCAGCTTCCTCTTTATTCCTAAATGACAGCCTGACTGGTAACGGTGTTGCTGATCGTCAGGTCATGCAAGCTCGTCGAGAGATGGGTTGGAAACCTCGTTCAATCAAGCTTCCTAGTGGTAACTATGTGAGCTACGACAACCTTGGATGGGTTACTGACTGGTTGGCATTGACTGCTGACATTATGGATAACTTTGACACACTTCCTGAAAAGGATATGAACAGCCTTCTGTCTTTAAGTGGATTCATCTTGTCTGCATCGATTACAGATAAGACCATGCTGGCTGGTGTTGAACCCCTGTATGACGTGTTGTCTGGTAACCCTGCAGCTATTAACCGATGGGCAAGTGGTTTCCTACTTAGCGCAGCTGGGCCTGCGTCTAGTTTCCAAGCTGAAATTGGTCGTCTGGTGTCACCTGAACTAAAAGTGGTTGAAGAGAACCTTGCAGCAATGATGATGAACCGCAGTGTTTTAAAAGGGGCTCTGGGTAATCAGTACGACTGGATTGATGGCACTGTCGTTAATGCGCCAGGAAACGTTCTTGCTCGTGCATGGAACACCTATTCACCCTGGAAGGTAAGCGGTAAGCGTACCCCTGAAAAACAATTCCTTATTGATATCGAGTTTGACATGCGTCCATCGGTTAACACTGATGGCAAAGGTGTCAAACTTACATTGCCAGAAAAGGAGCGAATGTTCTATTACATGGGTAAAGAGAAATATTTCCTGAAGCAAATTAAACGAATCATGGCTTCGACTGATGGTCAAGAATTCCGTAAAGCTGTAAGGAAGGCTCAAAACAAAACTGGACTTCCCATCAATAAGAAAGACTGGATGAACCTACACATAGAACTGCGAAAAGCTCTTTCTACTGCCAAAGCCGATGCAATCATGCAGGTTGACAGGGAGCTTGGTGGAGTAATCGCAGATCGCAGATATACACAAGGAAACCTGAAACGACAATCCCGTAGAGGGGACATTGACGCAATTATCCGGATGGAGAATAAGTAATGGGACTATGTCACAATTGCAATAGCGCAAGAGACGCATACACCGGTAATGGTGTACAAAGAGAATACTTAATTACATTTGAATATTACAAGCAAGAGGATGTTGCGGTTGCTTATTATAATAGCACCACAGCAGCTTGGGAAAAAACTGATAATTCTAATTGGTTGTGGGTTAACGCCACTACCATCAAGATAAATGTCGCCCCAACCTCTGGTCAACAATTTATTATCTTCCGCTGCTCTGATTTAGAGCCACTGCCTGGTGAGTTTTACCCTGGCACTGCAATTAAGGCACAAGACCTGAACGATAATTTCTTCGTTCTTAAATCTGCTATTGAAGAAACACGTTGCTTTGCTGAAAACTATAGCAATGCTTCGGAGGCAAAGTACTGGAATAAACTAGACAGTACAATAACTAAAGATGAGCAGACCTCTGGTCAAGCTGAAACACAACTAGATGGTGATCACATCTTTGATGCTGCAGCTATTGCTGCTAGGCATGATGCATATGTTCAAGATGATCAACCTGCTGCAATTACATACGAACAAGACGGTAAAATCTGGCATGACACAGATGACCTCCGTACTAATTTTTGGGATGCTAGTGCAGGTACTTGGGTCAGTTTCACTACCTCAGGTCCTGCCGGTCCTCAAGGTCCTTATGGTCCTCCAGGTAAAGTACTGATTGGTGAGACTCCTCCAACAGGATACCCTGCCGTTGGTGCTGATAGTGCTAGATCACTACAAAGTGGTGACCTTTGGTTTGATTCTTATCGAGCCATTATGTATGTCTACTATGTAGATGATCAAAGTGCTCAGTGGGTAGCAGTTTCTAGGTCTGGTCCTCAAGGCGCTGCTGGCGCTGCTGGCCCTACTGGTGCTACTGGTCCTCAAGGTCCTCAAGGTGCAACTGGTGCCACTGGACCGCAAGGTTCAACAGGCGCAGCTGGGGCTGACGGTTCAGATGGAGCTACAGGACCG
>TARA_B100001778_G_scaffold134136_1_pt1 | contig 19095 bp, 25 predicted proteins | sample TARA_B100001778 | Tara Oceans TARA_B100001778 (sample SAMEA2623826) | marine metagenome | biome: marine biome (ENVO:00000447); feature: deep chlorophyll maximum layer (ENVO:xxxxxxxx); material: "saline water (ENVO:00002010), including plankton (ENVO:xxxxxxxx)" | depth 40 m
GTAGACATCTTGGGCGCCATAGGCGACGAGTTGCATGAGACCACCGGCCATTTTGTTTGTTTTTTGTACTATATACCAAGATTTTTTTTTCAGGTGACCCCCGCGAAAAAACACAATTTGATTTTTCCTGGTAAATACAAATGACCGACAAAGAAGATACAATTCTTGAACCAACTGATGAAATTAAAGAAATTGAAGAAAATAATGAAAGTGAAGATCAGGATCAAGAATCCATTATTGATGAACTTGAACTTGAAATGACAGACGATGAAGATAATATTATGTTTGAAGATGAAAATGACGGACAATATGTAATGGATATGGGTGGTCTGCTGAGTTCGGTACTTGCAACCGAAGAAGGGGAAACTGTATGTTCTGCTCTGGTAAATATATCAAGACAGATAGAGATCCAAAATAAAATTTTAATAAAAATGTTATCTCATTTACAAAAAAAATAAACTTAAGAAAAATAATCATATGTAAATAAAAGAAAATGGATGAAACGCATTTTATTAGTTCGGAATCAAATCAACGTGAATCCAATGCTATTATGTGGTCTAACCAGATTCAATCTCTCAACCCTGAAGAGTTTATGCACCTTCTATCTCAATTGGAAGATATGTGGGATATTAATGCCACAGATAATAGCATGGTATCATTCCAACTCGGATATAAAAATTTTATAAATCCTCAGGATCTGGACCCTGAAACGGGTATCCCAATTAAATTTGATGTTGAACTTGTTTCTGGAAATCATAAACGTTTAAAAATGCAATTAGGGCAAATGTATCATCGGGCTGAAGTTTTGAAACTTTTGGATATAGAAGATGACGAAGATATGAAAATATCTATGCGTATAAACCGTCTTATAGACCAAGTTGACGATGCATGGCAAATCATTTTTAGAGCTGCGCGTATACATGAACGAATTAATAACCCAACATACGTCCCAATTAACCCTGAATCAGACCCATCCATCTTTAGATGTTCGACCATTGATAATATAGATGAATTAGTCCCATATCAACAGGCTATCCTTGCATGTTTACAAAACCTATACGAAATGAACATAAAACGATACAAGGGATATTGTTGTACCCAAATTAAAACAGATGATGATCAAGATACACGCGCCTGGAAACAGATTGAAACCATTCAGGAATATGTATATGGTGTAGCTCAAAAAGAAACGAGGTATGAACTATGGAAAAATTTATCAACACGTGGTTCTGTATATAACGATGTTATTCGACATTTAACAAACTGTAAAGATATGCAGTTTCCTGAGATCATTAAAAATAGACACGTTTGGTCGTTTACAAATGGTATTTTTATAGGAAAGGAATGGTCTGCTAAAACAGGTTTATATGAATCGTCATTTTATACATATGATTCACGTGAATTTAAAAACCTCGATCAAACGGTTGTAAGTTGTAAATATTTCAATAAGGAATTTACAGATTATGATCATATAGAAAATTGGTATGATATACCAACACCATTTTTTCAGTCTATACTTGATTATCAAAAATTTGATTCAGAAGTATCTAAATGGATGTATGTTATGGGTGGTCGTTTATGTTTTGATGTAAATGATATGGATGCATGGCAAATTATACCATTTTTAAAAGGTATTGCACGTTCAGGTAAATCTACTCTCATCACTAAAGTTTTTCGGAGATTTTATAACGCGGATGATGTAAGTACACTTTCAAATAATGTTGAGAAGAAATTTGGTTTATCTTCTATTTATAATGCTTTCATGTTTATTGCACCTGAAGTAAAAGGTGATTTACAACTCGAACAAGCAGAATTCCAATCTATAGTATCGGGTGAAGATGTTTCTATAGCTGTAAAACATGAAAAAGCTAAATCATTTGAATGGAAAACGCCCGGTGTGCTTGGTGGAAATGAAATTCCAGATTGGAAAGATAATTCGGGAAGTGTTTTACGACGTATCCTCACGTGGAATTTTGGAAAACAAGTTAAAAATGCAGACCCAACGCTTGAAAATAAACTCGATGACGAATTGCCTATCATACTTCAAAAATGTATTCGAGCATATCTCGAATACGCACAAAAATATGCAGATAAGGATATTTGGAATGTTGTACCAGAGTATTTTAAAACTGTTCAGAAACAAGTTGCAACAGTGGCGAACACACTCGAAAACTTCTTACAATCAACTGCTGTAAAATACGGTTCAGATTTATTCTGTCCCCAAAAAGAATTTGTTGCATTATTTAATTCACATTGTCAAGCAAATAATCTTGGAAAACCACGTTTTACCCAGGATTTTTACATTGGTCCATTTAGTCAACGTGATATAGAAGTTAGAGAAGATATATTAACATATAAGGGTAAATTATGTAAAAAACAGTCATTTATATTTGGAATTGATATAATAAACGAAGATGAAATCCAAGGATATAGTAACGATATGTAAATAAAATATCATAATAGAATAAGATATGGATCCCAGGCAATTCGTAAAAAATTCGAATGTTTCTATTCAAACATCCAAACCATCATCTATGTCTACTACATCAGGTGGTCTTAAAATTGGTAAATTTAACCCGGGTATGTATAATGTTCTTGTAAACAAAAAGTTTTCAAAGGATGAAAAGCGTGTAAATATGCAATATATTTTAAAACAAAAACCAAAAGGTCATGCTCAAATAGCACCTGGTTTAACCATAGATCTTAATGAAATTAAAGGTTATTTCGGAAGATTTCAAACTGGTGCCATACATACATCTAATTTTGGATTAAAAGGTGATTTGAATAAAGAGTTCTTTTCAGTACAATTAGGTGGATATATGATGGATGGTATGGAACGTAAAAATTTCACGTTTGTAATTTACAGTAATGGCAAAATTCGATTTTCTGGTGGGTTTTTAGGATCTAAAAACCTTAAACGACAACCAGAGTCTTTACGTAAATATATAATTGATACGTATACAGAAAAACATCAGTTTTTGTATAATGATATTGAATATAACAATATTGCAGGTTTCTTTAATACTAATGTAAACTTTGATTTAGCAAGAATCACAAGCCAAAACCCAATAAAAGCCCAAAGTATTAGTTATGAACCTGAATTAACACCATTTTTATATATGACATATAAAGACCATAATTTCGTTTTATCGACTAAATATGGAAAAACTGGTTCGGGTGTAGTTCAAATTCAAGGTGAAAGCGATCCAGATGATCTTGAAAAGGCCTATAAAATAGGTATTGATATGACAAAACTACTCCATGTATTAGGATATACCATGGGTTTAGTAAACCGTAATGTAAATGCACCAAAAATTCCAATCAAGAGAACTATAAAAGCTTCTACATGTCCAAAACCTAGACGCCCACCATGTAAAAGTGGGTTCGAAGTACGTAAAAACCCACAAGGTTCAGATTGTTGTTTTAAAATTCCAAAGAAAAGAACTACATCAAAAAAGAAAAAGAATACAACTAAAAATGTATCTATTTCATACGATAAAAATGGTGTTATGAAAATAGGTGGACGTAAATGTAATAGACTTACAAAACCTGTCTTACTCGATGTCGCTAAAAAATTGGGTGTAGTTGGTGTAAAACAGAAAAATACAAAAGAAACTATATGTTCGGCGCTCGATGCAATTAACAAAGGTACATCCAATTTAAAAATTGATGATAAATTGTGTCGAACTATGAAAAAAGAACAACTTGTTGCCATAGCATTATCTAAAGGTATTACAGTTAATGATAAAGATACTGTAAAAATACTTTGTCAAAAACTTCAAAATAAACCAAAAACACCTAATACACCAAATTCACTTGCAAACGAGATGGAAAGAGCTCTTTTGAAAAGAAATAGAAATATTGTGAATAAAAAACGACGTATTAATAATACAAGTATCAAGAATGATCTTGTTAAAATGTATGGTAAAAAGTGGATGACAAAGTATGGTAAAGTTATGGATTTGGATAAAAATGTACGTGATGTAAAGAAAGAATTAAATAAAGCTGAAAAGAATAAATCTCTTAACGTCACAACACGTAACGGTGTTATAAAAAAGATGGTCGCGAACGACATCAAAAGAGCTATGGTCAAGAATATGAAACTTAATCAAGAACAGGATCTTAAAAAGAAACTCATTAAAAACGAAGCTCAAAAATTATATGGTAAATATGGTAATACTATGGTAAATAATGTCATAAAATACGTTACAAATTTACCAAAAACACCACCACTTAATAGTAACAAAGTGAGAGGATATATTAAGATAAAAAGACAACTTCAACAAAATTTTCCGCAAGCCTTAAAGAATAAACGCAAAACTAAATAAACATGGAAGATCCACGAGAATTATTATTAAATCGTGTCCGACAAAATAGAAATGGCTTCATTATCGATTATAAAGAACGCTGGAATAACTATATTTTGTCGAGCATAATAGATGCTATATTTTATACTATAGCAGATTATATACGTATAGAAAGAGAAACACACCAGTCAGGTATGGGAAAATTAGAAATAAAATATTATTGTACGGATGAATTTATAAACACTGATAACGCTAAAAACTATTTAGAAAAACATAGGGATAAAGATGATACAAATCTCATTATATTCATATATGATAACCTATATGAAATGGAAGCTGGGTCACATAGAAGAACACTTTTATACCTTATAAACATACTATACTTCGATTTATGAGTTTATGTGGTTCAGAAATCTGTTTAAGATGATTAGCATGATATGAAAAATCATATCCACGAAATCTCTCTTTTATTTCTTTAGAAAGACCAAATGCTTCTATTTTACGAGATGTTTGTGTACAAACTGATAGACGTTCAAGATTAAGGAATCTATCTTCCATCATAATAAATTCTTTTATAGTCTCATCAGGTAGACCATCTTTCTTCATTTTTTCGAATACATTTTTTGATTCTCCATGCGACATATAAAAGTATTTTGTAGTAAAACCATGTACTTTTACACGTTCACCTGTAATATCTACATCATAAAGTAAAAATAATGCAATTATAACTATAAGTATCCAAGCTAACATATTTACTTTACTCTAACATATTAAATAAATCTTTTATTTTATGGATAATGTTAAATATCATATTCTTATCTTCAACACTTTGTGGTTTTATAATTTCAAATTCAACCTGGTATGTATATGGATCTTCTGAATCCATATCATGAACATTTCCGTACACAGAAGTCATATCAATAGATACATTCTTACGAAAAAAAGAAGTACGTGTCTTCGTTTTTTTACCATCCATTTCACTATCATAATCATGTTCCATCGGAGTCTCTTTAGAAATGCAAAATCTTATATCAAAAGGTGTATCCTTAAGATTCTTAAAATCCTCAACATGCACCCTTTCTTTTTTTATAATAGTTTCTTCATTCGTAGTTTCATCTATAGTTATACGAAGATTATCCTTTTCACGGAAAAAGACATCTGTTTCTGACTGAACAATACGATCCCATCCGGTATATTTATTAAGACCATTTAACATTTTAACATACATATCCTTACCTATATTCGTATCGAAAAATGTACCATTATACTTACCGAGACGAAACTCCATTTCAATAAATTCATTATTTTTGAACTTATTAAGAATAGGTTCGATTGTATCACATATTTTATGAACGTCCATTCTTTTATTACATTTATATATCGCGTCTTCTTCTTAAGCCTTTTTTATACACCTTTTTCAGATGCACGGCTTCACTAATATCGGAAATACGTGTTATTTTAATTCAGCTATACAGTGTTTTCTACATATACATAAAGTATCAGAATATATATTACATAACAAATACAAGGGTGAGTGTCCTTTTACAAAAATATATGAAAACATAGTTCATATATATTTTTCAACACACGAATCTAAAATATTTACAATACAACCATTATTATTAGAATTTATAAAAAAGTTTCCACGGTTTAAAATTGGTGAACCACATGACGCTCAGGACGCTCTATTATGTATTATAGATATACTCGAGAAAGAATACCCTATAATTAAAGAACTACTTTATGGAGAAACAACACAAGTAACAATATCACCTGTTAGTAAAAATATAATTAAAATACCGTTTTGTATACATATTTTAAATATGAAAAAAGAGATAAAAAGTGTAGATGAAATGATTGAAGAAGGAAATAAATGGAATGCAATAGAAGGTTATATTGATAATGATAATGTAAAACATCATGTAGCTACAACAAGGTGTTTTATATCGAAAAAACCTAAAATTCTACTTATATCATTCGATAAAAAAAGTAAAGTAAAGATAGATGAATTTTTAAAATTGGGATACGAGTTATGTGGGTCTATAATTCATAAAGGTATTCAATGGGGTGGTCATTACACATCGATGACTAAATTTAAAGAAGATTGGATTGTACAGGATGACGATAAATTATTTAAACTCGATGGTTTACCTAATGAAGATAGTCATTACGTCCAGGTATACAATCTAAAAACTCCTTCATCTGAATGTTCTCCTTGATATTCACTAAAGTCCTATAAAATGTTCGACGACTATTTGGAAACGTTTTATCAGTTCTTCTTTTTATAGGTTTCCACCATAAAGGTCCAGTTTCCCATGTTACATACATACATTCAACAATATCATTTTCATTCAACCATTTATAATCCGACATACGATCAATAGGTATTTGTGATTCATGTATAAGTTTACCCCTATCTTGTATATATAACTTCCATACACGTGTACCAGGTTCACACCCAGGTGTTTCTACAGTATGTGACTTCTTTATTTTAAAATCAATTGTATTTTTATTCCTTGGTTTCCATTTAAACATAGTCTCATGTGTACCTGTACGTATAGGTTCATTTATAGGAGTAAAAATAAGACCATCCATTTCCTGTTTAACAGTTGGAAGATACACATCCATAAATTCTTTAAAATCCTGGTGAAGATGGAATGTTTTAACTTTTAAAAATATTGGATCTGTTTTTAAAACCATCATCTTTTTTATTGTTTTTTCACAATGTTCTAAACGTTCCAAAAAATTTTGTTGACCTATAACTTCACCACATGTCATTAAACAATCATAAATCATAAATACGTTATCATATAATTCACCCTCTAAAATAGTACCATCATATATTGGACGCCTAAAATTAAGTGAACATGTAAACATTTCGAGTGCACGATTTAGGAATACACACACTTTTCGATTTTCGTATATAAATGCAAGCATCATATATCGTGTTCCATCCGTTTTTTCACAAACAACATAATCATTTTTTGAAAGTATACCAAAGTGTTGTCGTTCTATTGAAATAGGTTGACACCCCGGAAAAATACCTTTTTTAGTACCCCATTTGGATTCCATAAAAGAAATCGCATATTTGTAAAGTGGGTCGCCCGACTTTACAGATACACGTGCCATTATGTTCTATATAATTACTCTATTCTTTAATTTGATTTAACACCAGCTGCGTTTAATATATTACTTATACATTCATGACTATATGTCATGATCAACTTAGATGCTGTATATGCATGAATTTTTATACCAGCTTCTTGAAATTTCATAAACATAGTTTTCATTCTTGGATGTATTTTAAATGAACCATTTTTTCTATCTTTTAAATTTTTCATTACGTTCTTATTTAACATAACCCATGCTTTTGCGGATGTTTCTTTTACTGTATAAACATCACCAGAGACTTTAGTACCAACCTCTGTATCAAAATGCAACCCCATTTGTTCTACTGGTTCTTTAGTTCCTTTTTTTACTTTTTCCTTAAACATATCCCAATCTATACCTTCAGTTACACCTGGAAATACCATACATCCAATACCGTCATGTTTGTCAAACGCTATTTCAAGAGAATCATCATCAACACTAATACCAAAATCTACGAAAAATATACGATCGTGTGTTTTTAAATATTTATATATCATATCAGCTTTTTCAAAAGGATCTTCATTTACAAAAACAACTTCATTTTCTGTATTACCCCTTTGCATACACTTTAAGTTAAATCTAAGAATAGTATGAAGTGTTTTTACGTGACACGAATTTCCACGCGTTACGATAATTGTTGCAAATCTCATAATATACTATTAATTCTAAACCTTAAGCCTATCTTTAAGACACCCACTAAAAGGTAAATTACCTATATGCCCTAATGTTGTATTACAATCTGCATATATTTTACCACCCATTTGCTGCCATCTTCTACAAAATGCATAATCTTCAGAAAGATACCTTCTGTTGTCAGGATCTATCATACAATCAAATAAAGCACAGTATTTTTCAAAGTCTCTATTTTGATGATCGTTTACACAATCTAATTCTTCTTTATAATGCTCGTGCATTTTATCAAATGCCTCTCTAGTAATAACCATAAACCCAGTTGGACCATCTAATACTTCAACAAAACCATTTTCCACTTGTCTATGTTGCGCACCTATATTCGCTACTAAACTCGAAGAAAGCATAGCCATATTTCTAGTATCACCAGATTCTATAGCAGTTTTTGCCTGATCCCACATTACTACCTTTTTAGGATAAATCGCAACAGATACATCATGACCAGAACGAAGAAGACGTACAACAGATAATGGATCGAAATCTATATCTGCATCTATAAACATAAAATATTCCGCATCCGTCTTTTGCATAAATCTTCCAACTGCAACATTACGAGCACGATGAACAAGACTTTCATTCTCTGTTGTATCAATCATAAGTTGAAAACCCTCTTTTATAAGAAGAAGTTGAAGTCGAATAATACTAATCATGTATTTTTCTAAACAAAGACCTCCATAACATGGGGTACTTAAAAAGATTTTCTTCATATTATAAATTTAATGTTTTATTCCTCTAAGTATTTTTTAATTATAGTTTCAATTTTATTTATAGTTGGTATAGAAATACCACACTTTTCACATACATCTGTTTTTGTAAAACTACCTTTCAGAACCAAGTATATAATAGTTGATGCTACACTATTTGGTGTTTTACTCATAAGTTCAGAACAATTTTCTAATTGAGAACACATTTTTGTACAATTAAATCTTTGTTCTCGTGTAACGGTAAATGAATTAAGTAATCTATTCATGACATCAAAAGGTCGAGTAACGTAATTCTTTTCGGTTTTACCTAGTAGTGTTTCTGTGAACATTTGTGTTGTTCGACTAATATCTTTACTATTTATACCAAACATATCCGCAATCTCTTTTGTCGTTCTTGGAATTTTTGATAAACGACATGCATACAAAACACAGTTGCCCTTTATTCCAGATCGTACAGCACCTCTTGTCAATTTTTCTAAATTAAACTTTCTATACATCATTTTTGCATCCTTTAAAACACTATCAGGTAATGTATGACAAGCTTCATCAATACTCTTATAAGCATGAAATAACGCTCTATCTTTATGATTCATTGATTGATGAAAGTTAATTTTAGCCATTCGTTTATTTTCATACGTAGATGTATTTTGCGTCATGATAACAGTTCCTTTACCCCATTCATTTGAAAACAATTCTGGGTTTGCATTTGGATTTCCACATCTAGATGGATCATTTACTTTACCATCATCTGATACACCACTTGTCCATTCCGGACTTTCATCTATAAACATTGTATCAACTAAACCACAATCAGAGCATGTTGGCATACCCTCTTTTGAAAATACTTTTGTACCGTTGCATTCTTTACATGTGTATGTATTAATTGGCCTTTTTAACGTTGGTTTTTTTAAAAGTTTGTCCACTTCGGACCATATAGCAGCCAATTCTTCCATTCTATAATGAAGTATTAAAATTCATAAAAATATAAATCGCACTTAGGTGTTTAAAAATTCATTTCATCTGCCTGTATTTTTGCTTGTGCTTCTAAAGAATTTACCATATCCTTAAATCTTTTAGAACCAGGACTTCTCGGTTCCCATTCAGACCACTCTTTGTCTATAGTCTTATGATTTGATGGAGGAATAACAATTCCATCAATAACATCATCCGGAACTATAAAATCGTCTAGATCACTACCATCATCATCAGAATCATCTATTATATCACTCTCGTCATCTGAATTTATTTCATCTATCATTGCATATAAATTATCTTGAATATTTACGAAATACTCTGGAGATTGATGATGTTCTGAAAGATTATCCATTTGAACAAGTTCATCTTTATCTTCTTCATATTCATATAAACAAGCACCTTTATACGTCATGGATGTCTCTGAATAATACGAAACAACCAGGTAATCATTATTATTTTCTTTTACTTTCGCGTACAGTTCATCTTCTATATCTTCTAAATTCACAAGGACCTTGATTAAATCTCCAGGCTGAATTTCAGAAATATTAATCATATCTAAAGATTTACGACAAAAATATTTACAGGTATTAGCACAGATGGGAGTTGAAATTTTATCCAAAAATGGATGTACGTATTGCGAACACGCAGAAAACCTTTGTAAGGACTATAACCTGGAATATAAAAAAACAATAATCGATAAAACAGAACTAAAATCGAGATGTGGTGCACAAGCATCAACATTTCCACAATTGATTGTAAATGGTACCCTGATTGGAGACTTCTTTGAATTTCAGGAATTTTTAGAAGAGGCAGAACCAATGCTTCTACCAACGCTCAGTAGGTTTACTGTATTTCCTATAGAACATGAAAATTTATGGTCTTTGTATAAAAAGGCACAGATGTCTAATTGGACCGCTGAAGAAATTGACTTTTCCAAAGATATGGACGATTGGAATAGTTTAAGTGATAATGAAAAACATTTTATAAAATATATATTAGCTTTTTTTGCAGGTTCAGATGGAATAGTTTTTGAAAATTTAAATGATAATTTTGCAAGTGAGGTGCAATATACAGAAGCTAGATCTTTTTATGCATATCAGGAACATAATGAGATGGTTCATGGAGAAACATATAGCAAACTTATAGATAAATATATAAGAAGTTCTAAGGAAAAGAAAGAATTATTCGAAGCTATTCAGACAATTCCGTGTATAGAGAAAAAGGCAAAATGGGCTATGAAATGGTTTGATAAAAATAGACCATTTTCAGAAAGATTAATAGCATTTGCATGTGTTGAAGGCATTTTCTTTTCCGGAAGTTTCTGCGCGATTTTCTGGTTGAAAAAGAGAGGTTTATTACCAGGTTTATGTTTTAGTAATGAACTTATAAGTAGAGATGAAGGTATGCATTTAGAATTTGCAGTCGAACTATTTAAAATGTTGAAAAATAAACCATCTAAGACTGTAATTGAAGAAATTATAAAAGATGCAGTTTCAATCGAAAAGGAATTTATTACAGATGCACTTCCATGTAGTCTCATTGGAATGAATTCTGAAAAAATGTCCGAATATATAGAATATGTTGCAGACAGATTAATTAAACAAGTGGGTCACGATAAAATCTGGAACACAAAAAATCCCTTTGATTTTATGGAGAATATATCACTCGACGGTAAAACAAATTTTTTTGAAAAACGTGTCGGTGATTATGGTAAAATGGACGAAGATACAGAAAATATAGAATTTAATGAGGATTTTTAATTAGGGTGTTATAACAGCATTTCTACCATCAGAACACGAACATGTAACAGCCTCACCGTCGTTAGTTAAATCTAATGAACCTAATTCTCTACCAGTATCCAACATAGTAAATTGTTCCTCTGATATACCTGGTAATGGTGATGGCATATCAACCATTTGAGGTGGTGGAGATGGACCCGGCGATGGACCAGGTACTGGCGATGGACCAACAGTTTCTTCTACTATTGGTTCAAATGGAGCATACTCTTCGCGCTTTATATTCATCATAGCCCATGTAACTAACATGAAAACGACTGTATGAAGTACGAGACCACTTGTAGATGGACATCCAGTTGGGCTGGAAACCCATGACCCAAACACCCTACGCATTGTACGAAATGTTTCAGGGTTTGCAATCACAAAGAAAATTAACGCAGACATGATAGAAATCAGTAACTTTTGTTCCTGTTTCTTACCATCACATCCACAACCACAATCTTTAAAAAGACCCATTGTGAATATTTTATATATTGTATATTGAGAAAAAAAACCGACTTAAAGTTTGGGTTCCTATATAATATATAAAATACAATGTCTAATATTATCCAAGTTTCCGAACAATTTGATCCGTCGTCTGTTGTCTTCACGAAGATGAAGAAAAATAAGAACGGTGGAAAAACTGTGTATATTAATGCACAAGATGGTAAAAAGAAACTCTATTTACAACTCCCGTTTATGCGTTCACCATTTGGTATGAGTGCATTTACTGATGAAGCAACAAATAAAACTTCATATTCACTTGATTTATCATTTGACAAAGATAATGAACCGGCTATGGAATTATCTGAAAAATTAAAGGAACTTGACGAAATTATCATCAAGACAGTTGCTGATAACTCAAAAGAATGGCTTGGAAAAGCGTATGATATTAATGTTATTCGTGAAGCCCTGTATAAACCACTCGTTCGTCAGGGTAAAGACGATTATCCTGATACCCTCAAGCTCAAGATTATGACCAAACAGACAGGTGAATTCTTAGCCGAAGCATATAACTCGGCACGTGAATTGATTTCAGTCGATCAAATTGAAAAAGGTCAGAGATGCGCGTGTATTGTCGATGTAAACCAAATTTGGTTTATCGATAATAAATTTGGTGTAAGTGTACGCCTTTCGCAAGTTTTGTGTGAACAATCTTCAAAATTACCATCTTTTGCATTCCAGGGTCTCGATAATAATGATGTAGTTGAGGAAGATGAATACATCGAAGAAGAAATTGACGAATAAAATATTATTGTATACCAGTATGGAACGTGAACGTCACATTAACGATTTGAAAAAAATTGCATCTATTTCAAGAGATAAAAAAAATGTAAAAACACAATCTCAAAGAAATCTATTGGGAAAAAATGTTATAAAAGCTATACAAGGTATTGGGTGTAAACCACATGAAGTGTTTTATAAACCTGGTACCAATTTTAGTGTTAATGGTTCTTTAAGTAGTAAAAAAGGTTTACGTAAAATTGGTAAAGGGCAAATGGGTGAAGTATTTCTAGGATGTATAGATAAAGAATGTGAAAAACCTGTCGCTATAAAAGTATCAAATGATCCAACTAGGTATGAATATAAGATAGGTAAACGTATAGAAAAATTGAGTGGAACTCGTATGTATGCATATCAAAAATGTGATAAATATTCCATTATTTACACAGAATATGCAAATAGTGGAAATTTAACTAAATTTGTAAAAGATAATGCAAAAACACTTCGTCCAATACATCTTAGAACCATAGTTACACATATACTATATAATTTATACAGAATTCATAGAAAATATCCATCTTTTAGACATCACGATTTACATACAGAAAATATTTTAATAGATACCAATGTAAAAGCAAAAGGTATACGAAGGTTTAAAATTGACGATACTAATATTCTAAAAGTGCATGATATAGGTATAGAAGCATCCTTAAATGATTTTGGATTTTCATGTATAAGTGGTATACAAAATCCAGAAATTGATTCGGGTGAATTTAAAATTAAATATGGAATATACAGAGAATCAAATTACATGTATGACGTTCATTTTTTCCTTAATTCTGTAAGACAATTATTAAAAACTGAAGGAATTTATGTAGGTGCAGAAACTATTCAGTTTATAGAACGCATTTTACCACCAGAATATTTGGGTCTTAATACACATAAAATCAATAATTATAGACTTCGAATGAGTCCTGTAGGCCACGGAAATTTACCTACATTTAAACAAATATTCAAAGACCGATACTTTTCACCGTACAGAGAGAAAAAACAGGAATTGACTAAAATTCTTGATATTATAGGTAGAACGCCTATCAAACCAAAGCCTATTACTGTAAAACATGGTGGAAATAAACCGCCACCTAAAGTTTCATTATCTAAAAAAGGTTATGTTAAAATTGGGACGCGTAAATGTGAATCGTATAAAAAAAGTGAACTTGTTAAAATTGCAAACTCCATGAATATCCAGACAAAGGATAAGACAATAGCGCAAATATGTCAGAGTCTAAAAATAAAATATATTAAATAAGTATAATGAACAAGTTACCATTTATTATTCTCGGTGTAATCAACACAATTATTCTTATGAAAACAGGTCAGGTTAAAAAATCTACCAATGGTGGCGAATGGACCGTTTATGGCACGACATGGTGTGGATGGACAACAAAACAACTCGATTATTTTAAAAAGAAAGGGATTAATCACAATTTCGTCGATTGCGAAAAAAGCAAATGCGACGGAATTAAGTCATTTCCACAACTCAAATCACCAACTGGTGAAAAGTTTGTTGGTTACAAAGAAGTATAATTAAAGTCCTCTAACGACGGATATGGCAAGGGAAAGAATAAACGCGTCAAGGAATGTCTTGATTGGTTTAAGAGTCGTTATGTGTTTAACAAGCGATTGGTTCCATGCAAATCGAAGTACAAATGTACTGATAAGGATGGAAAGAACGAAGATGAGAAGTTCTGTTAAGACGTCGTTCATTTTTTTAGCGTTTGCGAGATCTCTGAGCATTTTATTTATTACCAATATTTTTTTTCTATGATATTAGTAATGAAGAAACCATCCCTTCCTCTGAGTGGTTCTGAACCAAACTACACCCAAAGATTATGGGGTCGTACAGTTGGTATAGGCAATAATAATTGTTACGCATATGCAGTAGGAGATTACGAAAGTATGCGTTTACAAAAAAGTATACCAGGTGAACGGGCTGGTATACGTAATCTTTCTCATACATATACACATTGTAAAGGGTTACCTCAAAGAGTTGTTGCGGATAATCCTAAAAAAGTATATATGGCAAAAGCAAATGAAAAATGTAAACCAAACCATTTTAAAGTCATGATGTTTGTAGCACCCGGAAATAAAAGAAACTATTTCAGACAAGGTGATTTTCATTTTTATAAACAACATGGTTCCGTTGAATATAAAGTAAAAAAAGGTAATACATACGAAAGTATAGCTAAATTTTTCAAGGTTCCTGTAAGCCGTGTAAAAAGATCTGGAAAACTTGTGCCTGGTAAGCTTTTAAAATTTAAAGCAAATATATTTAGTCATAAAAGGGGTTGGGCGACTGGTCCGTTATTAGTGGATGCGAAAGGTAAAAGTATTCAAGATCCTAGAACAGCTTCTCGTAATTATCCCGGTTTAAGCTATAAAAAATATTGTAGTTCATTCTGTGTTAAGAACAGAGGAATCAAGGTCGGACACACTCACCCCAAAATCACCAAGAAGACTTGATAAATCGGTTTGATTTCCTACATCGAAAAATATATCGAGTGCATTGAAAATATACTCACTATTATCCACTGTTACCGTATTTGACGTTTCTTCGAATAAATTATGTACGGTAATCTGTACCCTGAAATTTTCACAATCGAAAATTTTACGACAAATTGGACATCTCTGATTACCCTTATCTTTCCATTTCTGTAGACAATGTGAATGGAATAAATGACCACAACGTAATGGTTCATTTTTCCTTGTTCGCCTTACCTCATTGAGACATATGGCACACTGTGTCATTCTCTACAAAACTTAAAGAAGTTAAAAGTTGAAATTTATCGTACGTGTTTAATAAATATTTGGAACTTTGAGAAGTGCTTTATCGCAAGATCCACACTTTTCAGTACCCTGTAAATCTTGTACTGGTTTCAAAAGTTCTGGGCCCTTTTGCTGGAGCATTTTACGAAACGAATAATTATCTTCAAATGTGATACCATTCTGTTTCATGAGATAGTTGTTGAGTAATTGGTTAGAAGCGTTTACTGTGAAACATCGACCATCGGCCATACCAAGTCTTTGAGACATCTTATATATTAGTATTACATTAGAAATTAATTTGTTTATTTTTAATAGTATCTATCCACGATTTATGTCCTATATCAGTTGCCATTTTTATAATATCATTTATGTTGTATCCTGAGGCCACGTTGAAAATTTCTTTTTTTAATGGATCTATATCCGAAACGATTATAGATTTTTTATGATGAAGAATATGTGATATAATGATATTATAAGCAAGTGCAATCTCTTTGAGTGTTTCTGCACCTGTAATGATAATCTTACCTGTACTAAAAATACTCGTCGTAATTTCTTTCATGTCCTCCGCTGGTTTAAATTTAACTTTAACGGCAGAATATCTATCTGGTTCAAACGACGTTTTAAAAACACCCCTCTCTCCCGTAGTTTGTATTATACGTGTTGCATCTTCAAATTTTTGAGCCGTTTGAATAAGGTTTAAATTTTTATTCAAACTAAAATTCGAATTAATCATAACAACACGGAATGCGTCTTCTGGTATAACATATTCTTTACCAAGAATTCTACTGAACATGTATGACAATTGTTTAATAACACGTTTACAATCAAATAAATCGGCACATCCTGCTACCTGTATACTCCCATTTGGAAAAACTTTTACAGATTTAGTACTATGATGATCTTCATATACCAATGATATTTGATTATAAAATGTCGTATCCTTCATCTTCCAATTAAATTTACTTTTTTCGCTTTTCTTTACATTTTTTAGTTTCAAACCATCTTCTTTAAAAAAATCCGTTAAAAACTGTATGTTTATATTTTTTTTAAATTGTGAAATCATTGTTATTGTTGTTAGTTTAATCCATGATGGTTCGATATCGGGATGTTCCCGTTTTATCTTTTCTCTAAACTCATTCAGAGTAAGAAAATATGAAAATGTATTATTTGCAATAGTTGTATACATTGTAACTTAAAAAAAATATAAGTTAAAGGTAACTTAGGTTGTTTTTAAATGCCGTGTTTTAAATGTAAAAAAAAGGGTATTCCAATACCATGTAAATATTGTAATTTATCTTTTTGTTCTAGATGTATTCAATTAGAAATACACGAGTGTTCTGGTTCGGATATTAAAAAGCAGGATAGTTTAGAAAAACTTAAATGTCAACTTAAGTTTGAAAAGGAAAAGAAATTTGGAATGGTTTAAAGATGTAATTATATATTTTTTTACATATGACCTCGTTTGTAGACCAATGTCATCAAATATTCGATATAGATGAAAATAAAACAATTGTTGAAATTTATTATTCTAAATACAAAGAAGGTGCAGGTTATGAAAATCTAGTAGATACGTTTGGAACAGTAACAACGTGTGACTTTAATTATAATGATAAGAGTCTTGTTCGTTATGAAAGGTTTCTCGATACCATGGTTATTAAAACACTTGAAACTATACATAAAATGGTTTTAATTCAATTAGATAATGTGTTATTCGAAAACAAAAATATAAATTCACTCATACGAATTATGAATTCTGTAAAAATATTAGATCCGACATTCTCACCTCCATATATCAATAAAAAGTGTTCTTGGCAGAAAAAACTCGTAAGAGAAATATGTTTAGATGTACTTCCAGACGTTATAAAAACATCTACAAATAAATATAATCTTGAAAAATTATTTAGAACATTACAATTAATAGAATCAGAAATAACATACTAATCAGATTCAATATAAAGTTATTAGTTGAACCAGCCTTTACAGCTTTTGCTATCTTTTCTACATTTTCAGATTGGTGAAAAAAACCACGTTCTGTAAACCCTTTATCTATATTTCTTCCTGGAATAAGTGGTCTAGATAAAGCACATTTTTCTTCACTGTACCCTGGTCTACCTACATTTTTTGAAATTACATCACATGCAGGACTCTTATATGGTTCTTCTTCTTTTTCTTCTTCTGGTGCAACGTATTCGCCAAAGTCGTGTGGTTGACGACTCGAACCTGGCATAAATTCTACAAATGGATTCGCATCATCCATGGCAAGTTTATCATCGAGCATTAATTCACTCATGTTTTATAGTATGTTGAGATATATTTTTTGTCGTATATAAATATGATTGATCTCCTTGATCTCCTTAAAGATGAACTAAATCTTTTAGATAAACTAGAATGGGGTAATACTCATCATATGTTTTCGTCAGAAACTTTAAATTATAAACTCGACTATGACCCAGATATAGAATTTAGAAATGAAATAAATATACATGAAGATATACCATATCCCCAAGCAAACATATGTAAATCAAATAGAATCGTTTATAATTATGAGTTTGCAGATGATATAATAAATAGTATAATAAAAAAACTACAAGTTTCATTAAAAGAGGAAAATGTAGATCATCGTGGAATATACTATTACCCACCTGGAAGTAGATGTGGGTGGCATACAAATAGTAATTCACCGGGAAAACGTATATACCTCACATGGGCCCAAGAATCTAATAAAAGTTTTTTTAAATACTACGATTATAAACTGGATAAGATAATTACAAAATATGATAAAAAAGGTTGGCAAATAAACGAATTTGTAATACCAAAAGAAGGTTTATTTTGGCATTATGTAGGCAGTCATACCACGAGAAAAAGTATAGGTTTTCAGTTTTAAATATAAACATAATATAATATGACGAACGCAAATATAAAAATAGCCCAGAATGCGGCAACTCTCAAAACTGCAGGAACGCTCATGGGACTGTGGTGCTTATGTGTATTTTGCTGCTTTTCATCGAGTGCAGCTTCTATGGTATCTGTTATCAGGGGACTACAATCGATTCCTGGTGAAGTAGTTGAATCTACCGGTAATATAAAGGAAAAGGTTGGCGAGGCGTTAAAAAGTGATAAAATTGCATCTATAAAATTATACAAAGAATGTGAAGATACAGAATATATCACAGGTTTCGAAATGAAACTCAGTGCACTCAGTGAAGGTGACGGAGGTGAAATAATAACTGAAAATGGTGTTCATATAAAGAAATTTAAAATGGGCCATGTAAGTTTTGATATGACATCTATACTCGTATACGAGGACGGTCACGAAGAATCAAAAGAAATTAAGATTGGATTTGTAGATGATTTTACCTGGAAAGTTGGGTGCCCTAACAACGCGGAAAAATGGTCGCATGAAGTACACGGTGAAGTGATGTATGCAAAAGATATAAAAATAAA
>TARA_B100001778_G_scaffold130655_2_pt1 | contig 18234 bp, 15 predicted proteins | sample TARA_B100001778 | Tara Oceans TARA_B100001778 (sample SAMEA2623826) | marine metagenome | biome: marine biome (ENVO:00000447); feature: deep chlorophyll maximum layer (ENVO:xxxxxxxx); material: "saline water (ENVO:00002010), including plankton (ENVO:xxxxxxxx)" | depth 40 m
TAAGCCCGTAGATTGGTCGGAAATGTTGGGTGCAGGTAAAACCAAATCCAATCATTATGAAACATCTAATACACTTCAGAAAACTGAAACTCAATTTGGCATTAGCGGATTGGAACAATTAGCGAGAGAAGCAGGATTGAGTATAGAAGAAGTGCAAGCCAAAGATGGGCAAAACAAAATCAACGGTGCAGACGCATCTAAAACAGGAGTAGATTATCTGGCTGAAGATAATAATTTAGGAGGAGTAATTGATTCTGGAACTGCCAAGATTCAAGCAGCCATGCAAACTCAAGCCGAGCATTATGAGCGCACCTCTCAAGCCCAATTTGACCAGATGGAAACTCCAGATTCGGCTCTAAAATATGACCCATTAACAGTAGCAGGTTTAGAACCACCAGCCCCATTAGAAGGCGGTGGATTAGAAAGCATGGAATCATTGATGGCAAAAGCAGGCGTTTCTGAAGATGAATTGAAAACTCAAAGTCCTGCCGATACAACCGAACCTACGGAAACTGATAACGAAGTAGATAACTATGAAGAAGTAGTATTACCTAACGACCCGGGTATCGCACCTGCTGAAACTTTTATGGTAGACTTTTCTGACTATGAAGTTTTGGAGTAGGTTGTATGAATCCGATTTGGACACATTTTTGCACTCATAAAATGGAAGAGTGGTTAAGTTGGTTAAGAAGCGTTCATATCAATTCCTATTTAGAACTAACTGAAAGGTTTATTGCTACACACCCTTACTTTGTGCCATCTGAAACCCATTTTGACGACCAACAAAACCAATTATTTCAAAAGTTAATTGTAGATTGGGAGTTTATCAATTCGCTAAGTGATAAAGGATTATTAGTTTGGGCTAATTCTAATTTTCTTGATTTCATAGAAGCCTTAGAACCTTATGGAGTTAAATACCCAGATATTCGTAGACTTACAACTTTCTTAAGGCTTCATTTAGAATGGTTCACCAGAGTATATCAATTCACTCGTGCTGACTTAATTTTGGAACTTAGGGAATCTGGTCGGAATCTTTAAGTAGTTGGACTGTGTGATTCTAAGTATGGTTCGTGTCAGCGACACAATGGTAGATTACATCTTGGCATATTTTTGGCTACAAGGTGGCAAAGCAGGTGGAACTCGTAAGATTGGTCCAGATATTGCTGATTATTTAATTTCTAAAGGACATACATTTAGTCCTCGTGCTGAAAAGAAACTTCGCACTGTTGGGTCAGCCAGTTTCTCTACTTCAGTAGCCTCTCCATGGTCTTCTAACAGAAGTTGGATTAAGGCAGTTTTCGGACAAGATGCTTATGATATTGACGCATACTTTACTCGCAATCTACCCACAGGTCGTTCTATTGAATTAGGAACCTCACCGATGGGTAGTCCCGGTGGTGGCAAAGGTCGTGCTTTCAAAGGAGGAAACTTTAATCAAACAGGCTGGGATGTTATTAACATTGAATCTATTGTTAATACTTCAAAACCAGACCCTCGTTGGCTGGCTCTGCTTGAAAATGTAGTTTCTTCAGGAGGCGGAACTTTTACTGCTGATTTCCCAGTCACGACTCCTCGTTATGAAATCGGTAGTGGACTTATGCGCTATGCTGGAACACCACCTGTCATTAGTGGCGCACCTACTCCAACCACAGGTGCAACTCCTCCACCGACCCCAACAACTCCTGCGGTTGAACCTGAACCCGTAACCGAGCCAGAACCCGTAGTAGAAGAAGTTTCAGTCAGTTTTGATGATTTCAAGGATAATCTTTCTGTTGATGATTTATCCGTTTATGTAGTTAGCGGTGCAGACACACCAGCCACACCAATTTCCGAGCGCAAGATTTCTTCTAAAGCCTTTGTTGCTAATGCAGGAAAGTTTGCCGTAGAGTCAGGGCAAATTGTTATTACTATGCGAACTCCTAATGTGGACAAATTAGCCAATGACTTAGAAGTTGCATGGATTACTGCCGAGCAAGACCCCACAAAACTTGCTGATATGGAAGGAGATATGGTCACTATTAAGGACGACGAAGGCGAAGAATATGAAGTTCCTAAACCCCCAACTGTAAAGTTTGTTGTTGATTGCGACAAAGGAGAAGTTTTTATTAGTATCAATGGACAACTAATTCAAGCCGTCAAAGATGAATCGGCCTATGCTTTTGGCAAGTGTGAAATCATTGTAGAAGAACCCGCCAAAGGCAACAAAATTACTTCAGTATTGCTTGATGGAAACCCTATTGAGTTTGGTAAGAAAGCAGGTTCTATTTATGATTATGGATTCCCTATTCGTGGAGTCATGGGACTTCCTAAGAACTGTTATGCAGATGCTTACGATGCTGCTGAAGGCACAGCAGGAAAAGACCCCACTACACAAATGTATGCAGCCCGTGGAAACTTTTATGCACTTGGCGGTCGTTTGATTCAATTTGGAACACCTTCAAGTTTTGATTATGATTTGAGCCAAATGGACGAAAAGGTTCTTCAACCTCTTGCACTTAACTTTGATACAGAACTTGATTTAGATAAGCAAGGTATTTTCTTTACACTCCTTTATCAAAATGCTTTGACCGATGGTTCAAACCTTTTCCCCGGTTTTGATATTAACTCTACCGTGGATGCTAACATGGAAAATCTGGTTTTCCCTAATGATGTTCGTAATCTAAGACCCAAGACAGAAGATAACAAGGTCATGCTACAAAAAGCAGGTGCTATGCGCCGTGCAGGAGAAGGTATTGACAAGATTGAAATTGATAGTAGTAATTTACAAGGCACTGGTGAATTAGAAATCGGTGGTAAGAAATACACTACCGAGATTTATTCTCAAGTTCAAGTTACTTTTGATGGTGGAGATACCATGTTGATTCCAGATGGAGATGACCGTTTCCGTGCTATTGACAATTCTGATGCAGAAATTATGGGAACTGTCAGTGTAGATGAATCCACAGAACGCCCACAAATCCAAATTATTACTGGAAACATAGATGATATTTATGAATCATTAGAAACTTCTCGTCGTTCTAACCGTTTGTCTAAGAGATTTAATCGCACAGACAAAGAAGGAGATATTGTTAATCAAACAGTCATGGTCAAACAAGGAGATTCCTACTTCATTGTTATGGGAGTTGGCTCGCAAACAGTAGTTGTTGAATTAGATATGGAACAAAAGGTGTGATTAAGATGGTTGATGAAGTAGAAGATATGGGACTTACCGTTCCAGAAGATGTTGAAGAAGTAATGGAAACTGTTATTGAAGAAGTGGTTGCACCAGCACCCACTCCTGCTACAAAACTTTCAGGTTCTCTCAAAGACCAACTTACATCCTTGGTCGGAGAAGATGGTGTTAGCACTTTAGAAGAAGTTGCTAAATCAACAATGAAAGATTTAGATGAGTTCGCTACTATTACTGTAATTGATAATGCTCTTGATTCTTTAGAAGTTTTCACAGGCAAGAACCGAAGTCCTCTAAATATGGTGGCTTTGGATGCAGCAGGCAATACTATTGATTTAGACGACGCAGGCTTAGAGTTTGCTGACAAAGGTTATGAAGGATTCGCCGTAGATTCAGTGTTTGAAACCACTGTTTTTGAACCGGGCTTTAGTCCAGAAAACATGGGTGAAGCCCTAAAAGAAGTTTTCCGTGCAAAACTCACACTTGGAGATTGGGAATCAAAACAAAAAGAACACACAGCATTACTTGACCCAGTTCGTAAGGCTATGACTCAACTTGGAGAAGTATTCGGTTTTGACAACTATGAACACTTAGAAATGTTCTTTGCTGCTTGGTTGATGAAAGATTCTACTTGCCGTTTGTCTGGTATTCCCGGAACTGGTAAGACCACTGTTATTGAATCAGCAGCCGTTCTGTTGTGCAATTCTTATGGATTCAACAAGCAATCTCGTTTCGTGGCTCCAATTCGTGCTGAACCCTACACTATGGATGAATTGTTCGGAGACAAGCGTTCCTATGTCGCTCAAGAATACCCAGCAGGTATGGAATACAACCTAAAGTATTCTAACTCTGCGTATGAAACAGTTCGCAACGATTGGGACGAATGGCGTTTCACCAGTTGGAATCGCCCCGGTGGTCGCACTCGTTCAGGTGCATATCTTTATGACTTGGCTTTCTTGCACCCATCAGGTAAGCGTGATGGTGAACCATTCCAGAAAACTGCTTTAGAAATTGAAAACTTTTACAAATTGTTAAACAATTGTTATATTGTTCAGGCTCCCGTTCAAGGATTTACTGACCCTTCAAGTGGTAAAGCCGAAGGTCGTGAACTTTTAGCCATGTTGGATGAAGACCAAATCCAAACAGTAGTTGCGCCTATTAAGTTGCTTAATGCTGATGGAACGGTGGCTGATTTTGGAACACCATTAGTTTATGAAGCATTTGATGTCCGAGGTAACAAGCATGAGTTCCCAATGCAAATCCGCTTCCCTGATGTAAATATGGCTCCTGAAACTGAAAACACTCAAAACTATAAGTGGATTTTAGAACAAGGAGATGCGACCGAGTTTATGCAAGATAAATACGGTTTGTTCACCGATGCTGGCCGTTCCGAAGGATTCGGCTTCCGTCAATATCTAATTGAAAACTTTGTAGACTTGCGAAGCAAAGATGCTCGTATTTCAGGAAAGTGGAAGCCAATTCTTGAAGAAATGCTTGAAGAGATTGGTGTAGCAAAGATTGACTACGAAAAGCGTGCTGATGAAGTATTGTATGGTATTGAGATTCAACAATCTACGGTCACTGATAAAATCCGTGATGCCCAGATTTCAACTTATGAGTTTGAACCAGTGCCTCGTCCGATTGTTACTCAACCTATTAAGTTCTTTAACGAAGCCAACCGTTCACAGGCTGGTGTAGAAGACGCAGTTCTGGGTCTAATTGCCGAGCGAAAGGTAGAATACCGTGGTAAATCTTTTGATTCTCCAAACTTTGTTGCTTGGATGGATACCAACCCTCACCAAAAAGGAAACGACCTTGCGTTTATTGACCGTATTGATATGGAACTTTTGTTTAAGTCTATCTCTCTCGGTGAACGCTACTCACAATTGAGTGGTCGTTTCGGTGGTGGCGGTGGATTAGCCCCACAAGAACAAATTGTTTCTAAGTTAGCAGCAGGCGGAGACATTGGATTTACGGCTCTAAGATTCGGTAATCTATCAAAACTTTGGAACTTCGTTCAGAAACAAGTTGGATTCGCCCCACCGGGTCAGCAACCCGGAACCAGCACCTACGATGCTTTGCGTGAAATCTCTTATATTTCAGTTCTCTTTACCCAGCGATTTATGCCTCGCAACACCAAACTTAAATCAGGAACAGACAACTTCAATGTAACTGCTATGCAAGACTTTAATGAATCTCCACTTATGGATTTCTCGGTCACTACCAATACCAACGAAGAAGGTAAATCCAATATCAACCTTTCATCAGATATTAGAAACACTTACACACAGCACACCCCATCTAACATTGACCGTGTTCTCGGATTCCGTTTCACCAATTCTTTGGTTAAACTTTCATCTGCACTGGCATTCTTGCGAGGCAAATCCTATGTAACTCGTCAAGAAATCCTTGATGGACTACCTTATGTTACTGCTCACCGTCTGGGTCGTGCTAAATCAAGTAAGGGTGAAATCCAAGGTTTGCCATCCACACTTCAGTTCAACAATGAACAAGAGTGGATTCGTGAGGCTATTGTTAATGGTTATCTTCTACAAGACACCACAATTGGTTTCAGCAAAGGTGGATTACCACTGATGGACATTTGGGATTTGTATTACCGCCGATGTGTAGATGCTCTTAAGAGCGCACCAGCCTTGTTCTGGTATGAACAGCAAGTTTTGATTCCACTTCACTCGGCTTTGATTGCCGCAGGTTCAGATGTAGGCAACAAGTTCACACCTGTTCATTGGCATATTGCCACCATGGTTAGTCAAAATGAAAAATCAGCAACGATGCAAAGTTTGACCAAACCTTACCGAACCTATGCTCACGGTGATGATTACCAATCTAACTACAACCATTACCTAACTCGTGTTTTCAGTAATCCAAATCCAACTAAGACTACTGCTGACCAAGCATTATTTGATTATTACCAACTTCGTGGTGAAATCTGTTCCGAACCCAACTTGTTTTCGGACGACCGTGAAACTTTGTTAGAACTTTTGGCTTCTACTATGGATACTATTTCAGGTAAAGGCGCACCGGGCGGAAAAGGTTCGGGAGTTGCTAATCCAGCCGCTATTGTTAGTTCTAAGAAAATGGCTGCTAAAACTTCTGCTAATTCACCTTACACAGATACAACTTCATTCTCATGGAGAACTTATCAAGATTCTATCGGAACATGGGGTCGTATGCTTCAACTTGATGGAACAAGTGGCGTTGGTGCAAAGGGAGATGTATTCACAGCAGCCCAAACTTCATCAGCGCAAAAAGTGGCTGCTTCGTTTGCAGACCAAGCCCTAATGATTTCAGGCCGTATGGAAGTTAAAGAACCTTCTAAGAGAGCCTCTGTTGCAGGTTCAGCAAGTTCTATGCAACGAGACCAAATGATTACTCAACTCAACAAGGTTGAAATGGCTTTCGCCTCTTATGTTGGAGAGGGTGTTCAGATTCAGAGCGCAGCCGATGGCTCAGTGGAAACCATAACTTTCAATCAATTGATGGGTGCTTGCCGTGAGTTTGTCACTCAATATCCTGCTCGTAAGGAAATTAACGATGGAGATTTCACCGTTGGAGGAATTACCGTAGACCTTCAAAGCGAAGGTTTGATGGCTTGTTTCCCATTAGCACATACAGCAGGTGCGCCTATGTCTACTGAATACACAGGCGATGATTCTTTGCGTCTATGGGTTCGTTTGTTTGAATCTGGCATGAGTGATAAGAAAGCAGTAACTCAATCAGGAGGTTCTGCCTTCGTAACTCTAAACTTTACCATGGGTATTACCTCTAACTGGGCAACCAAGAAAGGAGATTTCCTAAATGTAGTTCCATCAAATGATGACGACCGCAAAGCCTACAAGATTGAAACCTATAACAGCACAGACCTACAAGATTCAGGAAACTTGTCTAAGACAGACTTGCTCAACTATCAATTTATGTTTGCCGAGTCTATCAAAGAAGATACGGCTTATTGACAAAGTTTAAGTAGTTGAAGCCCATAACGAATAGTGATGACGGCAGGATACTATGAAAAACCCGGTGGAGCCAACCTTCCACCCGAATTAGTATCGGCTGCGAATCGCTTAAGAGGCATCAATGGTTTAACTAACAAGATTGTTATTGTTCCTTCGGCTATGCACGAAGCCTACACTAACATGACTTATATTTCCCTATCTGGCGATTATCTGGCTATGGCTATGACTGGAAATTATCATGGTTATCCTGACGAAAGACTCCGAGAAGATTTAGATTTCGTAATTCAACACGAGATTGGACATTTGAACATTCACCCCGGAGTAGCAGGTGGTGGTTGGAAATCAGAAATTGAAGCCATGCCTGTTGAGGGTAATAAGAAAGGCCAGTGGTCTAATGTTTTATCAGATATTATCGTCAATTACAATGCCGCCAATGGAACTCAATTAGAAATCGCAGGGAAAGACAAACAAGCCGAAGTAAAACGCATGAGCAACGCTATGTGGAATGCTTATGGAGGTGGTTTCCGTAGTTGTTTTGATGGTTCAAGTCCCAATGCAGGATGCAATCGTCACCGAGAACTTTTAGATGCTGGGAAATTAGTAGACAATCGTTTCAATAGGGGTCGTTATGACCCACACGCACCCGGAAATGCTTATCTCCCTATGGAGGATACACCAGAGTTTCAAAAGTTATTAGGCCATGGTCGTGCGCCACAGTTATATCCATCAGCCTCTCATTGTGCTTCTAACAAAATGCCTGTTGGCACAGATATGGGACCGGGTATGGGTGTATCCAGAACAGTTCAAAAATACCCAGAAAATTGGACACAAGTTAAACTTTTGGCTACATTAGAAATTGAATACTCCCCTAATGCAGATAAATGGTTGGGATATAACCCAACCCCCGGTGTTTGCCCCATAACAGGAGGCTCTACTGAAAAAGTAGGTAAGATTTTTTCAGGAGAATACACCGTTTTGGCTTCCAGAACCTATGATGGCATAGAAAATCCTAAGAATGTCCGACCTATTGAGTTTTATCAACTCAACGGACCATCAGGACCTATATGGGTTCCAGCCCATTATTGCATTAGCAAATGTCCTCATTGTGGAGAACCTGCCCCAAGTCAATTTGAGTTGGGTATGGGCTACAAGCCTGAAATCGCAGGATTAGTCGGAAGAGGTGATATTCCTCAAAACATTATTTCACAAATTGAGAGAAGTAAGTTATACAACATTTTACTTTGTAATCTAAATGCAGGATTGTATGCTACATCTCCAGATGGATATGGTGGCAAAACAGGGCGAGAAGCAGGATTAGCATTTTTGAATGACTGTGCATGGGATAGACACCTGTGTATGATTGGACGGTGATACCATGCCTTATGAAAGCAATACTTACATTTCCGATAAAGGACGAGAATACTCGGAATACATTTTTGATTCTTTGTTCCCATCTAAGTCCGATGGAGAAATGATTGTTGATACTGTCAGTGATGTAGTAGACCACTTCCGAGGACCAGACGGTGAAAACTTACACAACACCTGTCAAATTATGAAAAACTTTGTCCAAGGTTATGAGCAATTTGGTTGGATAGAATCTTTTAATTCAGGAATCCATGTTTGTCCAAATTGTCGGCGTAGAGATTTTATTTGGTATTGGGAATATGTAGATTTCGGACTTCGCTTAGATAACGAAGAATGGACATCATCAGTTCAACTTCGCAAAGAAGAATATGATGTTGGCGGTGGAATGACAGACATTGGTTATCGTTTTAATTGTCGTGTTCGTTGTAATCATGTGACTACTTGTAATGATTGCCATGAAACAGTCACAGGTCATTTTAACAATTGTAAGTCTTGCGGTTCTTCAAATGTTTCTAAAGTAGGATGCCTCCACGAATCTTACACACAACACATGGTTAAGGAAAACAAATGGCAAACTTGGGTAGATTCTGACCGAGGTAGAACACAACAACGCAGTATTTCCATTATCAATGAACGCACAGGAGTAATTTCACCGACTTACAATATGAGACCATTTATGTTTAGAGTGGCTTATAATGGACCCGCACCGAGAGGTAAAATCATTACTGAACCTTCAGATGCTTACCAGTATATGCCTTCTTTAGAAATAGGTTATGAAACTTATGATGGAGAACATCAACGACCTTATGGATATAAATGCCCTAATTCAGATTGTGATTTTGTGAGATATGCACCGCCCGATGGACAGCCGTATCAAACGGAATTAGAAGGTTCTACTTACCAGCAGAATAAAATGCAACTTGATGCCAGAAGTAAGGACAACGGCACGCCAAGTGGTATTTACCCCACAGTTAATAACGGAACTGTTGAAGAAAATTGTGGATTAGTTGGCAATATGGGAGTTTGCCCAAATCCTGCTTGTGCAGGAACACCATTAGTCCCTAACATTTCTATCAAAGAAAAATTACCAAGTATTTGTTTCAAAGGCAGTAATCCCAAGATGGCAAGAACCGTTACTGCAAGTTGGCGTGAGTCTACTAAGGCCGAAGATGATGAAGGAATTAACCTTGTTACTTCTTATGTTAATAGACAGATTGCACGATACCGAAATGCAACACCAGTTTCCTATCCGTTTTCTCCTGCTTTGCGTGCCTTCGCCCGAAGTCGTTCAGAGATTTGTCTCAAATGTTATGGTTCTTCTTACTATGGTGGAGAATCTGCCCAATACTTTTGGAAACACGGTTCATTACAAAATGAGTGTGTGTTTTGTGGAGAATGGAAACCTTCTCAAAGAGCATTACACCCGAAAATGCGAATGAATCCACCTATGCGAATGAAAATTGTCAATCCACAACCACTTACAGGTGCAGATTTGGCAGGTAGTATGAGGGCTGGACAATTAGATGAAACAGCAGGTATGATTTGGTCTATTCGTATGGATTGCCCACAAGCCCCAGAGTTTGCACTAATGCAAATGCAACTTCAAATGTGGGCTTTGATGAGAGTTCCAGAGGCTCCTCAAGGACCACCATTAACGGGACAAGGGATTCAACTATGCCCTAATGATGTAGAAGGATTGGCTTACGGAGAAGTGGCCGAGGAAAAAATCAAAGAAAAAATGAAAGAAGTTGAAGCCAAAGAAGATAGCACAGAGAAAATGACGGTTAAGTTTGCTAACTTAGATGGAGATGCCCCTGATGGTTCTGGAACTATGAAAGATTATTGGCTCAACTTACAAAAGGAATCGGAAGTTCCTCTAAAAGTTGTTGTAGGTTCATTCGTTGAAGTGGCTCTACCAATTGACCGTGAATCGGAGTTTCAAACAATTAGCACTGGAGATTTGTTAAAGTATCGCCCGGGTGATTTAGAAATTAACCCTTATGGTCGTAATTGGCAAGCCCAAGTAAGAACTGAAAACCTCACTCTCCCACCATCCGAAGATTCTGATTTAGGAATTACAGCCCCCGGATTTACTTTTGTAGTTTGTGAAGGTCGTAGTCGTGAAGCCTACCGAGACAAAAAAACTAATCTTTGGGTAGATGTTAGCCCTCAATGTGTATCTTATCACAATCGTATGGAACCAAGTGCGCCACTTGATGAACCATTTTACTATCCCAGATGGACACAAACACCTACTACTGATTTAAGACCTCCCAAAAAAGGTGAAACCGTAGGATATGTAATTGAAAATGATGGAGATTATTATTGGAATCACACCACACATTTCGCCCAAGACCAATATGTTATCAATGATTATCTTTCTCAATTTATGGGTAATACTGGCGGAGAACCCGCCTTAGAAAAGCGATACCATGACTTTAACTTTGCTTGCGACCCAATTATTAAAAGTGATGAAGGCATTTACATTAGTGTTTTTGAGTGTAAAACTTGTAAAAGCAAATACGATATTGCTATGGAAATGAAACTTAAAGGCACTTACACAGCAGGTGCAGCCTCTCAAGCATATTGGGAAAATAAAGGTTTAGTAGATGAAGATGGCAACACAACTAACGAAGATTACTTCCCGCAAGAATGTCTGGTGGCTGCTAAAGAACAAGAAGAAGATAACCCTGCTAACTTTGGTGTAGAAGATGAGATGATGCAAGCCATGGGTCGTGGCGGTCAAAGAACTGCCAAAGAAATGTTAGAGAATCCAAGATTGGTGGTGGAATTAGATGAGTGATGTTCAAGCAGATTCGTGGGTAGATAATCCTTTTACTTTTGCCAAGCAATACTCTTTACCTGATATTAAACCCCTGCCAGTAGACTTACGCAATCCACTTAAAGATTGTTTTACTGCTTTGAAAGCAAAGTATATCAAAATGCCTCCTGCAAAAATCAACCCTGTTGAACCAGTTAGCACCACACAATGGACACCTGAAATGGGAATGGGAGATACTTTAGCAGACCGATTCGCACCTAACCCTGCTTTTATTGGCTTGCCTCTGAAGCGTAAAGAAGTTCCAACCCAGAAAGGAACAAAAGGTTGGAATACTCATTACAACATTATGGTAGACCAATCAGGTTCTATGCAAGCAGAGTCTACTAAGTTTGACGGAGTGGCTATGGATAGAAGCATGGTATGTCGCTTGGCAACTGCTTGTTTAATTCAACAAGCCAGTTTGAACATTGATAGTTTTACTATTTACACCTATAATGATGTTGGAAAACTTGCCTTCCCTATGCCCGATGGAGAACCTTCTTATGATTATCAAGGTGCATTAGATTATCTTACTGCGGATTCTGTCAATAAGTTTTGGAATGGATATGATAAGTCTCAAGGTTCAGCAGGTTCTTCTGCTTATACTCGTGAACATGGTTTGAATTATGCTTTGAATGCTTTAGCAGCCATGGTTCCAGATGGAGAAAACAATGAAGATTCTGCTTTTGAAGTTATGATTCGTGGGTGTAAGAAACACGCCATCCCCGGAATGATTACTGTATTTATTACTGATGGTGATAACTTAGCAGGTCCAGTTAAAAATGGAGAATACTCGGACGAGGCAGATGGTATGACTTTTGACCAGTGGATGCGCCAATTTGGTCATGTTTTCTACATTGTTTTGCGTAGCGAATCTGAACAAAGTTCTATCAGAAGCAACCGTGATAAAACTATTCAAGGACTAATGGCTACTTATGGTTGGTCTAAACCCTTGGCCTCAAAGTTTGTTTGGGGATTCCCAGACCCTAAGATGATTGACCCAGAAAGCGAAGAAAGAATCACTGAAGTTCAAGACCAAATGGGTTGGTTGTTTGCTGAAATTGGCCGAATCTTTGCTGGCACATCAGACGAGTTTGAAGACCTTGCCGAAGAACTTGGTGCAATTGGTCCCGATGGTGATTATAAGAATCCATTAGAAGATTAGAACCAAAACAATTAAGTAGTCGTGCCTATAATCAATTATTATGGAGTCAGGTTCACCTATCGCCAAAGCAGACCATGTGTGCCTTGGTCAGAAACTTCACTTTCCTGCTTACGGAGAGGATTCTTTAATCTCTAATGTTTTGTTTATTACTGGTAAGCGAGGTTCTGGAAAATCTTGGACAGCAGGTGTAATGATGGAAGAGTTTCACCGACTCGGCCTACAATTTGTTTGTTTTGATGCTTTGAATGCTCATGGCGGTATGGATAGTTTGCCCAGAGTAGAATCATTAAAACCCGAAATCGGACAATCTATTGATATGAAATCTTTAGTAGACCGTTTGAAAACTACTGATAAAAGTTTAGTTATTGCTTTAGGAGGTTTGCCTCTGCAAAAGCAACAAGAGTTGATGGGAGATTATTGCGAAGCCTTGATTGAGGCACGCCTTGGCAAAGGTATTCACACAGTTATTGAAGAATGTCAAGACTTTGTTCCTCAAATGGGACGACCTATTTCCTTTGACCCGATTGTAAGACTCTGCAAACTTGGTCGTGCTTTAGGATATGGTGCGTCTTTAGTTTCTCAAAGACCCGCAGGTGTGAACAAAGAAGCACTTTCGCAGGCTTCAGTATATCTTGTTCACAATGTTATTAACAACCGAGACTTGAAAACTTTAGATGAACAATTAAGTTTTGGAACAGACAAGCGATTGATTAAGAAAATCTTGAATGGTATTGCTTCGGCTCGCAAAGGAGAATGTGTCGCCTATGCCCCAGAGTTTTTCCGAGACCGAGGATATTTGGTCATTGATAAAATCCGTGGCGACCGTCAAGCCAAACACACAGGAAACAATGTAGATGTGCGAAGCACTTTGGGCGGTGTTAGTCTAAACGAAGATGAAGAAACAGAACCCTTTGAAGCCGTAACTTCGGCTGCGGAGTTAATGCCTTTTGCTCGTCAAAGTTCCTCGTTATCTGCCCCCATGCCTTCTACCGAAACATCGCCTTCGGCTCTCCCGCCGCTTTCTGCCGAGTTTGTAGATATGACTAAACAATATGATGTTTGGGAGCCAAGTGCCGAAGATTATGCTACTGAATATGATAATGAACCTTTAGTAGAAACCAAAGAACCTAAAAATACCAAGTGGATTCCAGTAGCCGCAGTAGGTGGAGTTAGCCTAACAGCAGGATTATTGATGGTTGTTTTACAAGGTTTGAAGCGATAGTTTATATCGCTCGTATGAGTTACTTAAGAGCGTGACTATCTTTAGTAATCTGGTTGTGGGGCAACCTATTATTCTCAAAGAGGATATTAGGGAACATTTACCCTATGATGTAGAGATTGATGATTTCGCTTCTTTGAATGCAGGAGATTTTGCTCATAGATATGGGCAATCTAAAGTTGAAGTAGTTTCTGAAATGCGTTGTCCTGTTTGGTTTTCAGTTTCACCTAAGACTAAAAAAAGGCAACAGTATTGGAAAGTTGCTCAAGCCAATGGTGAAATCAAATATGTTTTACCCGACGAGATTTTTTCTTTGGCTAAAATTGGACACCATAATAAAAACTTTGACCGTTGGGTTCATTTGGATTTTATTATTGCTGACATGGAATTGATGGATTCTGACCGCAACCTTATGCGAAAACATCCTTTTACCTTTCAATGCCCCTTGACTGAACAATGGGTTCGTTATTCTACGATTCGTGGAAACTTTGTTCTTCAAACTTTGCCTTACAAGTCTAACATTGGCAAGCGAGGTATTGTAGACCCAGATGATATGCAATTAGTAATGAATATGGGACATCTTAATCAGTGGAACTCAAAGTTTTACAAGTCTAAGCATGGGATTGGTTATTTAGTTTCACCTATGATGAAACCAGAATACTCTATTTCTAAGAAACTAAATGCTACGGCATGGGAGTATCATAATCAAACATGGCCTCCAAGTTTTACCGAAGGTGTTCAAGATTTCTACTATATTCCGTTATCTTATTTTGAGCCGTATGGCATTCCCACCTCTGAACTTGACCCTCAAACTATTCATGTTTTGAATTGGACGGTCACTGGTTGCGACGATTTGATTAGAGCAAATCTTTAAGTATCAGAACTAACCAATTCTAATTAGGTTTTACCTATGACAATGGATAATGGATTTAATGAACCCCTAATTGAAGACCCGAACACAACGGTCGCATCGTATCCTTGGGATGGAGACCATGGGGCAACCCGTTCTTATGATACCAGTTCTATGGCTGTTATGACGAACCCAATGCCTGCTATGGTAGCACCAGCAAAGGACGCTGTAAGCGAAGAGTTTGAAGGATTGAAAGAAGAAGTAACCGAGTCTTCACCAGAAGGTGCAGACATGGGACAAACTGGCGACGCTGGTGGCGACGCTGATGGAGAAAACTTTGGACAAGACCAAGGCGACGAAGACACAATGGCTGCTGAAGGAGTCACTTTGCCAGTTGTTGGCACAGTTTCCCTAATGACTATTGGTGTTCTTGGCGTAATCGGATTCCTACTTTACAGGAGAAAGTAGGCGAAACTTTAAGTAGTCGGAGTATTAAGGTGATAATATGGCACGAGTAATTGGAAATGCAGTTCTACCAGATTTGCCCTATTCCCCGAATCTAAACCCACTACCGTCAGTTAATATCACCCGTGATACACTGGCAGGATATAACGCAAAAATTGAAATGGGTCAAGGACTAAGTGCCAAGACACCACGACCAGCACCTACTCTAAGTAAAATGCCTGTAATCGGAGTTCCCGAATCAACACCATTGTCAATGGAAGCACAGGCTATGGGTGCAGGATATGGACAAGGTATTGTTCCAATGACTCCTCGCCCAGCACCTACACAAATTAACATTCCTCGTGTAGATGTTCCTCTGGGCAGTATGGCTCAAGATTACGCTTTGCAGAATTATGATTTGATGGGTCAAGGCATTACGCCAGCCGCACAATATCTACGCCCAACTCACACTATGGAAGTTTATGCCCCTGCTGCTGCACCAAATGTTGCAGGTCTTGAGCGAATGAAAACTGAAACCATGATGGGTCGTGTCAATGCACACCAACCAGCCATGAACTTTGGTGGAGACCCAAGATTTGAAGCAGAGATGACTTCAATTCGTCCAACTAACCCTCGTGCTTTGACTCGTGCGCCAACAGTAAATGTTAAGCAATCCGAGCAAAGAATCCCTATTCGTGAGTTGCCACTTGTGCCAGCCAGCACACAACCACGAGTCCCAAATGTCGGCAAACTTGTAGGCCCAGTTAAGGCAATCAAGATGGAAGCCGAGTATGTAGCCCCTCCTATCCGCAACTCTGACCTTGGTGGTATGTTAAACAGCACCAGTCGTGTTGGAGGATTTGGAAACAGTAGCGGTCGCAGTTTTGGTGCTGAAGCACCTTTGACAGTGCGACTCTAAACAAAATAAAAAAAACGGAGATGAACAAAAAATGGATACAAAAGTAATTGTTGTAGGAACAAGTTTGTTGGTAGTCGGTGCTTTCGCAGCATTGGGTGGAACTTTAGAAGCGTTCACTGTGCCTCTCCCAATCATCGGTATGAATGCCCTTCAAGTTGGAGGCGTTGTCGTTGCATTGGTAGGTGTAGGAACTCTTGTAGGTTTTGACCCACTTCGCTTGAAGCAAGCCGCAGCCTCAACTGCATTCTAAGTGCCGCCTACGCTTAGGCGGTGAGATAGAAATGGATTCCAAAACTTTAGCAGAAACACAACGCATTTGTGATGCTGGGCTTGGAGCCTATTTGTCTCAAAAGCATTCAGACTTTAGGTTGAGAAACTTTAGTCGTGGTGTTGTTGTAGGTTCAGTTTTCTCTGTAATCACTTATGGATTTATGACTTTTGCTTTTGATATGAAGTCTAAGGCTACAAGTTTTGCTTTGATTCCACTTGCCGCAGGTCTATTGGGTGGTTCTTACCGAGGTTTGACACAAGCCGAATCTGAAGATTCAATCCATTCCGCCGATTTTGATGAAGTTTGCGCCAGTTTAGAGTCTACTGAAGATGAAGAAAGCGAAGCAGAAGATTCTGAATGAGCAGTAATCTTTAAGTAGTCGTTCCAATTCATTTGAATTATGGCACGAGATATGTTCTCCGTTCTAATCCCTATGGCTGTTGGTGTTGGTCTTACTGTTGTTGTGGTTCGTCATCTAATGAAGAAAACAGGCATGGATGCTGAACACGAATCACCTTTGATTACCTCACCGACTGAAAATGATATGTTGATGCGTAGTATTTTGATGAGACCCACAGTTAATGCCGAACTCAACGCTATGTATGGTTCAGCCCCAAGTCCAGTTTCAATTTCTACTATGACCGACATGATTGTGGGAACTCCTTTGCCCAGAGCCATTTATTCTTGAGGTTTTACTATGAGAAATACCTACCTTGATAATCAAAAATACGCTTTAATTGGCACACTTGCTGCTATTTGTGGAGGTGTTTTGATGGTAGATTATCTACAAAAGAATAAAGTTAATGCTTCGGAACACAAAGATGATGCTTCCGATTGCGGTTGCACTCATAAGAAAGCCGAAGCCCGAATCACTCGTGGACAAGAGGTTTATCAATCTGAAATGAACCAAGATGTTTCTGGTTCTGCTGCTGACTTGAACCGAATTAACCCAATTGAAGTAGATGCGGCTGAAGATGTCTACGGTGCTGAAAGTTTTGACACTCAATATGTTAATATGAATCCAATGGATTATCAAACCCCAACTGCCTTTAGCAACTATTCAGGTTATGCTTCGCAACCTTTCTGGGACCAAGCCAATGATTACTTACCAGAATATCGTTTCGCTATGCCATGGTCAAGCAGTTATCTACCAGTAGATGCTTACCGACCTCAAGATTACCAAGGTTTCCCAGCAGGTCCTCTTCCTTACGACATGAGAACTCGTAGTATGACTTATACTACTTATCAACGCTCTTGAGAACTATTAAGTAGTATCTCTGACATTTTAGAGTATGAAAACTCTTGATGATGTGCAAGATGACAATTTTCACCCAGCGTATGCAGCCCCTAATTCTATGTTTGACTGGTTAAATGATAATTTACCTAATGGTTCTAAGATTTTAGAGTTCGGTTCAGGCACAGGAACAATGGAATTAACTAAAAACTTTGAAGTCACTTCTATTGAAGATAATGAACAATGGTTGTATTTAGCCCAAGACAGCACTTACATTTATGCCCCATTAGTAAATGATTGGTATGATTGGCAAGCCTTAGATATTTTGAAAGATGAAACTTTTGAAGCAATTGTTATTGATGGACCTTATGAAACCGCAGACCGTATTCATTTGATAGATTGGATAATGGCTTATCCTAATGTTTTTAACAAAGCCCGATTTGTTGTCATAGATGATGCTAACCGATTAGATAATCGGCAATTTATTCAACTTTTCAACCAATTAGGGTGGGAAATACTACATTATGACCCCGGAACTGTGGAAAACTGCTCCCGTAATTGGAATGTTTATGTTAAAATCCATGAATGTCTTGATTGCGGAGAAGAGTTTAATCGTTATACGGACATGATAGAATGTTGTGCCAATCTTGAGGTCTAAGGTTATGAAAACTCTTGATGATGTGCAAGATGAAAATTATATTCCTGAATATGCCAATTCAGATGAATTACAAAATTGGATTTTCAACAATCTTTCTGAAGGTTCTAAGATTTTAGAGTTTGGCTCAGGCTCAGGCACAATAGAA
>TARA_B100001778_G_scaffold182955_1_pt1 | contig 17911 bp, 13 predicted proteins | sample TARA_B100001778 | Tara Oceans TARA_B100001778 (sample SAMEA2623826) | marine metagenome | biome: marine biome (ENVO:00000447); feature: deep chlorophyll maximum layer (ENVO:xxxxxxxx); material: "saline water (ENVO:00002010), including plankton (ENVO:xxxxxxxx)" | depth 40 m
TCTTTACTTAAGCACGATGTCGATGAATTGGGTATCAGTGAAAATGTTATTTTGCATGAGGAGGTAAAGATTAAAAGTAATAATCAATCTAATAATCTTGAATTCCCGTCAAATGATTTAGTAGAAATGTATAAAATGTCTGACTGTTTCGTATTACCGTCATTAATAGAAACATTCGGTATTGTGCTTATTGAGGCTATGGCCGCCGGATTACCTATAATTACAACAAATGCTCAAGGTTGTAGAGATATTATAAGAAATGGTAAGGATGGGCTAATGGTTGAGACTAACGACGAGATCAATTTATCTGAAGCAATGAAAACGATTATGTCTGATAAAATAAGAAATAATTATATAGCATGTTCCCAATCACGAGTTTTGAGTTTTTCTTGGGATAATATTGTCGAGAAATATATTAAACTTTACTTAGAAATACTTTCTGCTTCAAATTCAGGTTAATCTTTCCTTTTTTTTCTATGCTCGATATCAAGGTTTGTAAGTCTCATTTGACTTATCTGATCTGCAATCAAACCGAGCACACCAATAATCAAACCCGCCATGATAAGAATTGCTGATAGCACTGAAAAGCCAAGTCCGGTAATTAGTGCTTTTATCAATCCATAAACTATCCCGACACTTAACAGTAAGATACTTAATCGCAGAAAGACTCGAATTGGCGAAAAGAGAGTTATTGCCCTCAAAACTAGTATCAGCGCTTCAAAACCATCTGATAGCGCAACTTTACTTTCACCAAGCCTCTGATTGATTGTTATTGGATGAAAGATAAAAGGATACTTTCTCTCGATCATTATTATTGTAGATGTCATGCTTGCGCTGTATTTATCTGGTAACAAATAAAGATAACGTAAAATAATCTCTCGTCTAAAAACACGTAATCCACAATTAAGATCAACCCCTGTTTTTACATCTAATGACCAAGCTAGTAGTCTAATTATAAATTTCCCAAACCCACGTATTTTATTTATTGATCTATCTCGTTGACCTAAAACTGCAACAAGTTTTTTACTTTCTAGTATTTCAACCATATTTTTTAGGTTTTCAGCATTATGTTCATTATCAGCATCAAACCAGGCAATATAATCTCTAGTCGCTGATTGCATACCAGTTTTTATGGCACTTCCATAACCTCTATTAAACTCATGCTTAATTAGGTTAACTGTTTCAAAATTTGTTACATATTCGACTGTTGAGTCAGTGCTTCCATCATCAACAACAATGATTTCACTATCTGGAAACGAAGATATTAGCTGTTTCAATGTTTCAACAATACCTTCTTCTTCATTATAAGCCGGTATTACTATACTGAGTTTATTCATAGGCGCTTAGTGAATTATAATCATCGGATTATTGGATATTACACAAATCAATTTTTACACATTTTACTTCGACATATTAACATATATTTCTTATCGTCATTAGTTATTACCACATATTCATTGGATGGATATTTTTCTTTCCAATTATTTATGTAGCTATTCATTGTTAAAATAGCATAGTCAAATCCACCATCTTTTCCTGTGGTACCATTTTCATCAAAATAGCTACTATAGTTTTTCTTATTCTCATCATTTGCACACAGAATTGGTAAATTATCTCCAGGATCACTGCAACTTATCTTAGCATTAAAATAAAAAGGAATTAGCGCACCTCGATATCCCTGAGTATCTGCAGAAAGAATAATAATAGTTTTTTCATTTAGCTTTAAATAGTTCCCAAAGTCTTTTAGTGGTTGGATACGATCATTAAATAATTTTCCACTGTACAAAAGATTGTTCGGGAGAGCTATTAATGGGGGTAATACCATTATTGTAAATATAACTAAAAAGGATATTTTAAATATACGAGATTCTCTTTTTAAAAATATAAAACATATTAAAATTAAAGAAAGTAATAGAGGATAAAATATATTGCTTAGCAGTAATCTAGGCGTCCATCCATTAAGATTAATTAAATTGCTCGCATCCTTGAGAATAATCGCAAAAATAATCGATATTAGAGTAATAGCTGTTAACAAGAAAAAACTTTTCTTTGAAAATTTAAATTTATTTATATTAAAAATCTGGAAATAGTTAGCAGCAAGGACAGATAGTATAGGGATGATAGGCAATATATATCTTGGTACTATTCTCAGTCTACCGAAGCCAGATATAATTGTTAAAAATAATATGATAAAAATGGGAAGCAGGTATAGAAATTTAATATGAGACGCTTCATCTTCATTTATCATATAGGGCAGTGATAATAAATATAATGTAAAAGGAATTATTAAATCAGTTTGTGTTATTAGCGAGTACCAATTTCCAATAACTCTTTCACGTTGTCCGCTATTAAATGAAAGTAGTTGTTCGATATTTGAAAAACGCCAGCTGAAAAAATAATCGTCTAACAAGAGACCATCAAATAAAGCCATGATTAATACACCTAGAAATGTACCGAAAAGTATGTAGCGAAATAATCGAAGAAACGTAGATTTTTCAAAATTACTAAAAATAATGCCAAATATAAAAATAATATTAACAAATCCAGTTTCTTTAGACTTTACTGATAAAACTAATAATGCGCTTAGGAAAAAAATAGATTTTGATTTGCTTTCCAAAGACTTAATATCAGTTGAGAGATATATTGCCATTGATAATGCTAATAGGAACATAACGGTGTAATCGGCATAAGTTACACCAACAAATCTAAAAATTAGTGGTTGTATTAAAAGAAATAATAGTGAAAGAAAAGCAATACTAAGACTTTTTGAGTTTGATATTAGTATTGCCGAATAAAAAGTTAATGCCATAGTTAGTGATACAAGAAACGACCAGAATACTTGCATACTAAGAAATGGATCATCGAAGAAATAAATAAAAACTTTTTGTAAATAAACATGAAAATAGCGATTAAGAATTCTTGGCTCTTGACTGGTATCTATGCTAAGCGCAAGATATTTTAATTCATCATTTGTTATAGGCCCACCTTCGACAAAAATTAAGACAACAAATGAAATTAAGAAAATTATTATGGGCCATAAAAAAATATTGGCTGAATTTAATAAGCTAGTGTGATTTCTGTCGAATAACATTAAAAATCTTTATTTTCTATGCTGTACTGGTTAAAAATACACCAACACAAATGAGTGATATGCCAATTATTAATTTTTCATTTATTGATTCACCTAGTAAAACTAAGCTTGCAATAGGAACAATGACATATGCTAATGCAGTGAATGGATGGGCTTGATTTAACTTAGTTTTCTGTAAGCACCATATCCATAATAATGTTGTTATTGCGTAGATGATAATTGCACTTATAAATGTTATTTCATAGATCAAATGCCATGATTTATCTAATGTTGCTAGAGTATCAGCCGATTTTTTGAATAATATCTGTCCACCAGACATTGCTAACACAACTATAAATAAGTATAAATATTGCATAAAATATTTTATTACATTAGTTTAATTATTTATTTTCTATGCTGTACTGGTTAAAAATACACCGCTACAAATAAGTAGCACCCCAATAATCAATTTTTTATTTACTGATTCTCCTAACAAAATCCAGCTTGCAATAGGAACAATGACATATGCTAATGCAGTGAATGGATAGGCGCGATTTAACTCTATATTTTGTAAGCACCAAATCCATAGTAAAGTTGTTAAGGCGTAAATGAAAATTCCACTTATAAATGTTATTTCATAGATCAAATGCCATGATTTATCTAAGGATGACAGGGTATCTGCAGCCTTTTTAAATAGTATCTGTCCACCAGATAAAGCTAATACTACGATAGATAAGTATAAATATTGCATGAGAATTGTTACTGAATTAGTCTTGTAAATTGTTTATTATTTCTTTTCAGCAGTTTAGTTGTACTGTACATAAATTAAAACATCACCTAAGTTTCTAGTAAATGGACACGGTTGATGTATAAAATAGTTTAATTTCATCAAGTATACACGCGATTCATCATTTTTGGCTATTACTATAATTTTAGGTCTTATCTAATATATGCGCATTATTTTAATATTTACTAAAAAATACAAATAATTATTATGCGTATTTCGAAAATATCCTCTTTCTTTACTCTGTTATTTTTATACTTTTACTCTCAATTGCTTAATGCAGATACGAAAGTTGAATTACAGCCAGTGACCGTAGAAGAATCAGGATTTACAGTTGATATATATAATCCGGTTATTCCAATCACCATAATTACTAAGGATGATATTTCTCAAAAACAACCTATTAATACTTTTGCTTTATTAAACAAGATTCCAGGGATCAATATTGATAGATCTTCATCACGAGGTAATATAAGTTCGATTTTCTTTAGAAATGCAGAAGCTAATTTTACGTCAATTTATATTGATGGCATTAAGGTAAATAATCCAACAAATAGCAGAGGTGGAGGCTATAATTTCTCATTACTTGATGTTAATTCAATCAATCAAATTGAAATTGCAAAGGGTCCCGCATCATCAATCAGTGGCTCAGATGCGCTAGCAGGTGTAATCAATATATCCACATTTACGAGTATCTCTGATTCAGACGATAACAAAAATAGATTAGATATAAACCATGGAAGTGGAGGGTATTATAATTTTTCTCTCAGAGCAGGCAATATTCTAGGTAATTATGAGTATGATTTATATGCATCGAATAGTAATGATGGGGTGCCTAATGATGGAAGTAATTTTAAATTAGATACATTAAATTTTTTAATAAGAAAGGAAGAAAATAATAGTAGTTTAAAGTTTAAAATAAATTCTACCAATAGTTTTAGTTCCTATTTTCCAGACGATAGTGGGGGGATACTTTTTTCTGAAAAGAGAGACTTAGAGTATAAAAAATCTCATGGTTCTGGAGCCAGTATTAATTTCAAAAAGAAATTTAATGATTTGATAAATTATAACTTACAAGCGAGCTATTATTACGAACAAGAAGATCTAAAGTCACCAGGCGTTAATCCTGGCGTTGGCAATGCATCAGGAATATCAAAGAATTCCAGTGATAGCCGCTACTCTATCTATGGCCTATCTTTAAAGAATAACTTTAAATTAAGTAATAATTTAAATATCGATGTAGGATTTGATATGGAGACTGGGAAAAGCATTATTGATAGCAGTGTTGCTGGCTCCTTATCTAAGGATAGTAGAAAAAGAACAACCTATAGTCCGTTTATCTCGGCTAAGTATAATGTATTAAGAAATGTAATATTTTTATCATCGTTTAGTTTTAATTTCACTGATGATTTTGAGGAAAATATAAGCCCTAAAATTGGTCTTAGTTATAACTTTAGTAAATCAACGGTAGCGAGTATTAGCTGGGGCAAAGGTTTCAAATTACCGAGTTTTTATTCACTGGGTAACGCTCTTGTTGGTAATTCTGAATTAGTTCCTGAGAAAAGCGAAGGAGCAGAATTTAATCTAAGCGGTAGAAGTAATTCTAATAAATTTCAATATAGTTTAAATTTATTTTCTGTTGAATATAAAAACCTAATTGATTTTGATGCTGCAACTTTTACATTAGTTAATCGATCAAAATTAAATACAAATGGTTTTGAGCTCTTAGCAAAATATTCCTTTTTAGATAGGTTCTCAATTCAATCATATGCGACATATATACATAGTGATTTAGATGTGGCTGGGACAGCACTTAGACACAGGCCAGATTGGAAGGGTGGAATTGCTTTTCAATGGGATATTAAACCTAATTTTTATTTTAATTTAGATTCTAATTTTACAGATGATCGATATGATTCTTCTGTAGTTACAGGCAATAGAGTTTTATCAAGTCATACAAAATTTGATTTATCAACACATTATCAATTCAATTCAAATATTCATTTCAATTTTAGTATAGATAATTTATTTGATAGAAACTATCAAGAATCAATCGGTTTTTTGGCTAGAGGCATAACACCTAAGGCTTCACTTACGATTAAATTTTGAGTATTTCAAAATTTTTTTTGTCAATCTAAGCTATAATATATAGCTGTTTATTATGTATAATTTCATCTTTCAATAAGCTTTTTATCACAATTATGTGCGGAATCTGCGGCCTAATACAGCCAAAACAAAAATCTTCAGCTTATAATTCTGAGCATGTTGTAATTAAGATGCGTGAGAAATTAACTCATCGCGGCCCCGATCAATCGGGTGAGTGGTTTAATAAAGAAGAAGAGGCGTATTTTGGGCATCGTCGTCTTTCTGTTATTGATCTGTCCGAGAACGGACGTCAACCAATGGTTTCAAAGTGCGGCAATTACGTTATTACTTATAATGGCGAAGTTTATAATTATGGTGAACTTAAAAAAGAATTGTTGTCAGCTGGCTATAGTTTTTCGGGACAATCAGATACGGAGGTTGTTCTAGCGGCTTGTACGATATGGGGAGTACGTAAAGCAGTTGATCGTATGATTGGTATGTTTGCCTTTTCAATATGGGACCGTCGTTTAAATAAACTTAGTTTAGTTAGGGATAGGCTGGGCATAAAACCATTGTATTGGTACTACACAGGGAAACAAATGGCTTTTGCATCCGAATTAAAATCATTTTCAGCTATACCGGATTGGAATCCTGAAATTAACCATCATGCATTTAGCAGTTATATTAGATATGGTTATGTCCCGTCACCAGTATCAATATATGAAAATGTTTCTAAATTACCGCCAGGCTCAATCTTAACTTGGGTGCGTGACCAGTCTCCTCAAATTGAGAAATATTGGGACCCACTGACTTTTATTTCAAATAGTAGTTCAGATATTATTTCTGATGAGGAGGCTGCAAATGAACTTGAGGTATTGCTGAATGATGCTGTAAAAAAACGTATGATTTCAGATGTTCCACTAGGATCAATGTTGTCCGGTGGAATTGATAGTTCAATTGTTACTGCGTTTATGCAGAAAAATAATACACAGCCGATTAAGTCATATTCTATAGGTTTTCATGAAACAGATTACAATGAGGCACAGTATGCATCAAAAGTTGCGGAGCACTTAAAAACTGATCATACAGAATTATATTTAGAACCAAAGCATGCAATTGATTTAATTCCTAATTTACCGGAGATATATGATGAGCCTTTTGCCGATTCATCGCAGATTCCAACATACTTGATAAGCAAATTATTAGGTCAGCATGTTACCGTCGGGCTATCCGGCGATGGTGGAGATGAATTATTTGCTGGCTATAACCGTTATCAATGGGCAGGAAAATTCGCTTTAACATCAAAAATTTTACCAAATCCAATTCGCACAACATTAGTTAAAATGATAAATAGTTTAAGTCCCTTGCAATGGGATTCTGTCTTCAAACTACTTCCTCAAAAATTTAAATACAATAATATTGGGGATAAGCTGTATAAAGTTGCTTCTATACTACCTTTAAATAACGAACAGACAATTTATCGGGAGCTTGTGAGCCAGTGGTCGAGTCCTGGTGAAATTGTTAGGGATGCGCAGGAAATAAAAACAGTAGCAATAGAAAATAATTTAAAAAATACTGTAAGCAACTTTACATCACGCATGCAATTAATGGACATGATAAGTTATCTACCTGACGATATTTTAGTAAAACTGGATAGGGCAAGTATGGCGGTAGGATTAGAAGCTCGCGTACCTTTGCTTGATCATCGTATTGTTGAATTTGCATTAAAACTACCTATAGATATGAAGCAGCGAAACGGTAAAAGCAAGTGGTTGCTGAGGCAATTACTGCATCGCTATGTTCCTTCTGAAATTGTTGAACGACCTAAAATGGGATTTTCAATTCCTATTGGAGATTGGTTGCGAGGACCGCTCCGTGAATGGTCGCAGGATTTACTCTCATCAGAGCAGCTTAAGAAACATGATTTTTTTAAGAGTGATATTGTTCAAACATATTTAAATGAACATATGAAAGGGCATAGAAATCATCAATATAAACTATGGGTTTTGTTAATGTTTCAATCTTGGTATTTAAAATGGCATAGTTAGGCTAAGTTTTGAAGAGCACAAAAAAAATAAAAATATTAGTTATAATTGGTCAGTTAGATATAGGCGGGACTGAGATACATATACTCAATCTTGCTAAAAACATTGACCGAGATAGATATGATCTCTCAGTGTTTCCACTCAAAAAAGGAGGGACACTGCATAAAGATTTTGTCGATAACCACATTCCCATTCTAGGTAACAACTATAATAAACTAGGTAAGATAGCTCTATTAATAAGTTTAATTGAGTTAATTTTTATCTCATTTAGACATAAGCCAGATATTTTTCATTTTTTTCTTCCCGAAGCATATATTTTAGGTTTCATATCTACATCCCTTTTCAGAAAAACAGAGAGGATTATGAGTCGACGAAGTTTGAATGATTATCAAAGAAAAAAAATGTATAAATTTTTTCGATTGAAATATTTAGAAAAAGCATTTCACAAAAGAATGAAATACATTACAGGAAATTCCTTAGCTGTATGCAAGCAACTTACTGAAGAAGGAGTTGAAAAAAATAAGATTAAGCTGATCTATAATGGTGTCGATGCAAAACGATTCGAGAATAGAAAAAAGACAGGTAAAAAAAATCTAGAAAATTCAGAATTAGTAATTATATGTGTAGCCAATTTGATTCCATATAAAGGGCATTCAGATCTAGTCAAGGGAATTGAATATATTGCAGATACATTACATAGATTAGATATTATTGGATGGCGTTTACTATTTGTGGGTAGAGATGATGGTTATGGCCAAGACTTTCAGTGGGAAATTTGGCAAAATCACCGAGGTATTATGTCAAACATAGAATTTTTAGGTGAGGTGGGAGATGTTGCGCCGTTAATCAAGAAAAGTGATATTGGTGTTTTATGTTCGCATCAGGAGGGATTCTCAAATAGTATTTTAGAATGCATGGCAGCTGGATTACCGATGGTTGTTACTAATGTAGGTGGTAATTCAGAAGTTATTTCAGACGGTATTAATGGTCTGATTGTTGAATCCCATTCGCCTAAGCAAATTGGAGAAGCAATTTTAAAACTTGCTAAAAGTGATTCACTACGAAAAAAGCTAGGTAATGCTGCTTACAAAGAAATCATTGAAAAGTATAATTTAAGCACCTGCGTCAAAATGTATGAAGATTTGTACAGTGAAGTAATTTCAGATAATCAGTCTTAATAATGAAAAAAGCAAAAAAAATTATTTTCGTTGTGACAGAAGATTGGTTTTTTTGTTCTCATCGCCTCTCCATTGCAAAAGCCGCATTAAATGCCGGTTATGAAGTTGCTACGATAACGCAAGTTAAGCATCATAAAGCAACAATAGAATCACATGGCATAAAGGTAATACCATTCAAAATTTCACGTTCGGGGTGTAATCCACTGACTGAATTTATGACAATTATTTCTTTATATAAAATATATAAAAGAGAAAATCCTGATTTATTGCATCATGTTGCAATTAAACCAATATTATATGGCACAATTGCTGCCAAATTATCTGGCGTTCCTATTGTTATTAATGCTGTTACTGGACTTGGGTATATTTATATTTCAAAAAAAATATCAGCAAGAATAATAAGACTAATAGTCTCTCCTATGTTAAAAATTATATTCAATCTAAGAAACAGCTTTACAATATTCCAGAATAAGGATGATCAGAAGTCATTACAATCTAATAGTCACTCAATCGATGATCAAAGTATAATTATCATGGGTTCGGGTGTGGATCATCGTTATTATACTCCAGCAAAAGAGAAACCAATTTCTCCATGCGTTGTACTTGGTGCAAGAATGCTAATTGATAAGGGAATTAGAGAATATGTTGATGCAGCGAGAATAGTTAAGAAAGAGTTTAAGGAAGCGAAATTTTTACTTGCAGGAGATACTGATTCAGGTAATCCAGCGATGATTAAAAAGAGTCAATTAGGTATGTGGAAAGGTGAAGGAGTAATTGAGTGGGAAGGGCATCAAGAAGATATGCTTAGTATTTTGCAAAAATCTAATATAGCTTGTTTGCCCTCATATCGTGAGGGAATGCCTAAATTTTTACTAGAGGCAGCGTCCTGTGGTTTATCTATCGTCACAACTGATGTGCCTGGTTGTAGAGAGGTGGTCCAAAACAATCAGAATGGTTTCTTAGTTCCAGCAAAAAACCCCATTCTACTTGCCGATGCTATTATTATGTTAATAAAAGACAGTGCGCTTAGAGATAAATTTGGGAATCAGAGCCGAGCTATGGTTGAGAATATGTTCTCAAGTGAAATTATTAATAAACAAACGATTAGCCTTTATAAATCATTATTTAGAAAATTATGAATATAACCGAAATCATTATGATATGTAGCTGCATATTTATTTTTTCTTTAATATTTACGCGGTATATAATTACATTTGCTAAAGCTAAAAATATTGTTGATATTCCAAATGATAGAAGTTCACATGCAGTAACTACTCCGAGGGGTGGAGGGCTATCTATTTCGTTATCATTGATTACATGTCTCCTGTTTATCATTACTACTCATAATAATATTCCAAACTATTTTTTATTATTTACATTTTGTATTGTAGTTATATCAATTATCGGAATTATTGATGATTTTAAGGGCTTAAGTATCAAGATAAGAGGATTGATATATTTACTGATTTCCTCTGTTTTCATTACAGTTGTATTAAATAATAATTCTAATGAAATATATTTTGCATTTTTATTAATAATCTTTCTAACATGGTTCATAAATATGTATAACTTTATGGATGGAGCTGATGGAATATCTAGTATTCAAGCAATTACATGCGCATTACCAGTAGGCGTTATTTTTTCAATTATTAATCAAAACACATTAGCATTATTTTGTTATAGCATGGCTGCTTCATCCGTTGGATTTCTAATTTGGAATTGGCCTCAGGCAAAAATATTTATGGGCGATGTAGGTAGTTGCGTAATTGGTTTTGTTTTTGGCTGCTTAATGATAGTAACTTACTTATTTGATTATTTTTCACTTTATATATGGTTTATTTTGCTTTCTTTTTTCATAGTCGATTCTCTACTAACTCTAATTATGCGCATTCTCACAAGAGAGAAATGGTACATGGCTCATCGCTCACATTCTTATCAACGAATATTGCAAATTGGTTTCACTCATACAAGATTAGCCTCTATTTTTATTATCTATACTTTGTTAATTCAATGGCCGGCCGTATTTATTGTATATAGAATGCCGGAAATTGGTGTATATATTACCTCGGCAATATATATTATTTTGGTGTATGTGTGGTATGTTGTACAAAAGAAATATAAGCGGACTGTTTGTTAAATGAAAAATTTTTTTAATTTAAATAAGAAAACTCAGGTTATATTGCATGATTTATTCATGTCTGTTTTAGCATGGGAATTAGCATGGTGGGCAAGATTTAATTTTGAATTCCCATTTGCTGAATGGCAAAAAAGTATATACACGATACCTATTTTATTATTAGTTCAAGGCGTGATTTTTTGGCGATTTCATTTATACCGTGGTTTGTGGCGTTTTGCGAGCATACCTGATCTCTGGAATATTTTTCGTGCGTCAATCGCAGGTGGTTTGTGTCTAACATTAGCATTTTTTATCCTATTTAGACTTGAGGGCATACCTCGTTCTATATTAATTCTGTATCCGATTTTTCTAATTTTCTTACTCGGTGGCCCAAGACTAACCTATCGATTATGGAAGGATCGTAGTTTTTCATTGAAATCTACTTCAGGATCATCACGAGTGCTAATCATTGGTGCGGGACGTGCAGCAGAGATGTTAATTAGGGAAATTATGAGAGATTGTGTTTATTTGCCGGTTGCTATCTTAGATGACAATGAAGTGCTGAAGGGTTCCGAAATCCATGGCGTTAAAATATATGGAAAAATAACTCGAACGGAACACATAGTAAAAACATTTGATGTTGATTCGATATTTATCGCAATTCCTTCAGCAACAAGTATACATATGCAGAAGATATTAAAAATTTGTGAAAAAACTAATATACCAATAAGAACTCTGCCAGGAATCGAGGATATGGTGGAAGATAAATCTGCACTTTCTGTACTTCGTGAGGTTTCAATCGAAGATTTATTAGGAAGAGAAAAAATAGAATTTGATTGGCAAGATATAGAGAATGGTATTAATAAAAAAACTATATTAGTTACCGGCGGCGGCGGTTCAATAGGTTCAGAATTATGTATTCAGATAGCTAGACTTAAACCAAAAAAATTAATTGTTTATGAAAGAAGCGAATTTAATTTATATAATTTAGAAAGAAAAATCTTAGCTCATTATCCTGAAGTATCACTGCATTCTGTTCTTGGAGACTTATGCGATAAAAGTAAAGTTGACCATGTCATGAAAAAGTTTAGACCAAATATAATTTTTCATGCTGCTGCCTATAAACATGTTCCAATACTTGAAAAAGAACCTAGAGAAGCAATTAGAAATAATGTCATTGGTACAAAGAATATAATCGATGCTGCTATAGAAAATAAATCTGATAGATTTGTATTAATTTCGACAGATAAAGCAGTAAATCCAACTAATATTCTAGGTATGACGAAAAGAATATCTGAGCTCTATAGTGATTTGGTTAATTCTACGAGCGAAACAATATTTATTACTGTGCGATTTGGAAACGTATTGGGGTCAGATGGAAGCGTTATTCCGTTATTTAAGGAACAGATAAGTGCAGGTGGCCCAGTAACTGTTACCCATCCTGATATTACAAGATTTTTCATGACTATAAGAGAAGCATGTCAGTTGATATTACAAAGTGGCAGCATGGGGAAGGGGGGTGAAATATTTGTTCTAGATATGGGTGAGCCAATCAAAATAAGTTATCTTGCAGAGCAATTAATCAGATTATCGGGTTTGAAACCAGAAGATGATATCGCTATTAGTTATACTGGCTTGAGATCTGGCGAAAAAATTCATGAAGAATTATTTTATGAAAACGAAATTCAAGAAAAAACAACACATAAAAAAATAAAACTAGCAAGACATAATACTAGCTCAATAAATATAATGGATAAAATAGAAAAATTGATTAATGCATATCAGGAATACAATGAAGAGGAAATTTTATCAATTATGGAGCAGACAATAAAGGAATCTAAATTAAGTAATGATAATGTTGTGCAGATGAATAAAACAACAACCTAAATATAAATTAATCGGTTATGAAAAAAATTACAAAAGCTGTATTTCCAGTAGCTGGTTTAGGCACACGTTTTTTACCTGCAACAAAGGCTAATCCGAAGGAGATGCTTCCTATTGTTGATAAACCTCTGATTCAATATGCTGTAGAAGAAGCTATAACTGCTGGAATAACCGAACTTATTTTTATAACAGGTAAAACAAAAAAGTCTATTACCAATCATTTTGATAAAGCACATGAGTTAGAAATTGAGCTTGAAAAGCAAGGTAAGACTAAAGAATTAGAGATTGTAAGAAACATTATACCGGATAATGTTACCTGTAATTATATTAAACAATCAGAACCTTTAGGATTAGGACATGCTGTATTATGTGCAGAGCATGTAGTGGGAGATGAGCCTTTCGTTGTAATTTTACCAGATGATTTAATTGATAATGACAATGATGTTGCAACAGCTCAACTTATACATCAATACAATAAAATGGAGAGTAGTGTTGTTGCTGTTCAGAATATCGCAAAAGAGGAGACATCAAAGTACGGAGTAATAGAAAAAGCCTCTGATTCGCATGATAAAACATACAAAATTAAAAATATTATAGAAAAACCAGATCCTGAGAAATCACCATCAACACTTGGCGTTGTAGGACGCTATGCTCTTTCTCCAAAAATTTTTAAGTATCTAAAAGAAACTGAAAAAGGGACTGGAAATGAAATACAACTTACAGACGCAATTAAAGCTTTAATAAAAAATGAATCTGTTTATGCATGTGAATTTGAAGGCGTGAGATATGATTGTGGATCAAAGTTTGGATATATGCATGCTTCTGTAAAATACGCACTTAAAGATAAAGATATCAATCAGGATTTTTTTGAACTTATCAAATTGATTATTAAGTAGCTAACAGATTCAAAAAATAAAAATAAAGGGTTTCTTTTGAAACCCTTTATTATTTGGCTCCCCGGGACGGGCTCGAACCGCCGACCTAGTGATTAACAGTCACCCGCTCTACCAACTGAGCTACCGGGGAAAATTCGAGTTTTGCATACTACTGACGGCTAGAGTCACGGTCAACTATCAATCTCTACTATCTCTTTACCGAATTAATCACTCTTTCCATGCCCATCTCAATATTATCCATGCTTGTGGCGAAAGATATTCTCATACATCCAGGAGAACCAAATGCTGATCCAGGAACCATGGCAACTTCAGCTTGATTTAAAAAGAACTCAGCTAATTCTATATCGTTTGATACATCATCTAATCTTTCAATAAGATTATTCATGTCTGGAAAAATATAAAATGTTCCATCAGATTTTATAACATTAACTCCATCTATTTTTTTTATTGCGTCTATCACAACATCATGTCTTTTCTTATATATTCCAACAAACTCTTGGATAAAATCTTGATGACCTTCAAGCGCTGTAGTTGCTGCAGCCTGAGCAATGGAATTTGGATTTGATGTACTTTGAGATTGAATTTTTTTCATTGCCTTTATTATTTCTTCAGGCCCTGCTGCATATCCAATACGCCAACCTGTCATTGAATATGCCTTTGAAACACCGTTAACTACGATTGTTCGATTATAAAGCTCAGGCGATACATTGAGAATATTATTAAATTCACTATCACCCCAGAGTATATGTTCATAAATGTCATCAGTGACTACCACGATATTTGGATGTTTAACCAAAACCTTAGCTAATGAATCTAATTCTTCCTTACTGTAGTTTGATCCAGACGGGTTTGACGGACTGTTTAGTATAATCATTCTTGTTTTATCTGAAATCGCTTTATCTAATTTAGCAGGATTCATTTTATATTTTTCATCGACCGTAGTTTCGACGATAACTGGAACAGCTCCAGCTAGTATTGTCATATCTGGATAAGATGCCCAATATGGAGCAGGAATTATTATTTCATCGCCGGGATTAAGAGTAGCTTGAAATAAATTGTATAGGCTGTGTTTTGCACCACATGAGACAAGGATTTGATTATTCTTATACACCAGATTATTTTCTCTATGGAACTTATTTGCTATTGCTTGTTTCAAATCAGGAGTGCCATCAACAGATGTATATTTAGTTTGCCCATTTTTTAGTGCATCAATAGCAGCTTTTTTTATGTGCTCTGGCGTATCAAAATCAGGCTCACCGGCACTCAAACTGATAATATCTCTTCCCTGAGCACGAAGTTCAGCAGCTCGGGCAGAGACAGCAAGGGTAGGGGAAGGTTTTATACTTTTGGAGCGTTCAGATAAGAATTTGCTCAATGATTTATCTCCTAAACTATAATTATCAAAGGTCGAGTAATATACTCGAAAGTTAATATTTTTAAAAACACAAAATTATGAAAAGATTTTCACTTATTTCAGATTACGTACCGGCAGGCGATCAGCCTTCCGCTATAAAAAGCCTTAACGAAGGCTTGAATGACGGATTACTGAGCCAAACTCTTCTTGGGGTAACAGGTTCTGGTAAAACTTTTACTATTGCAAGTGTTATTGAGATACAACAAAGGCCTACGATAGTCATTGCGCCTAATAAAACGCTAGCTGCTCAATTATATGGAGAGATGAGAGAGTTTTTCCCTGGAAATGCTGTTGAATATTTTGTTTCGTATTATGATTATTATCAACCAGAAGCCTATGTTCCAACAACTGATACGTATATTGAAAAAGATGCTTCTATTAATGAGCACATTGAACAAATGCGCTTATCTGCGACTAAGGCGATACTTGAGCGTAGAGACACAATAATTGTAGCCACTGTCTCTGCTATATATGGATTAGGAGATCCATCTAGCTATTTGAAAATGGTATTACACGTTGATCGAGGAGATATCTTTGATCAAAGAGCATTTCTTCGAAGATTAGCTGAATTACAATATACTCGAAATGAAGTGGAACTCCATAGAGGCATGTTTCGTACTCGTGGCGATGTTATTGATATTTTTCCAGCTGAATCAGAAAGAGAAGCAATTAGAATTCAAACATTCGACAATGAAATAGAGTCTATCAATCGATTCGATCCATTAACAGGAGAGGTATCACAAAATTTACCACGAATTACAATTCACCCCAAAACACACTATGTAACTGAGCGTCAAGTTTTATTAGATGCAGTTGAATCGATAAAGGTTGAATTAAAAGAGCGTCTTGGAGATCTTGAATCAAATAATAAATTAGTTGAAGCTCAGCGCCTCGAGCAGAGAACTCAATTTGATATTGAGATGATTAATGAGATTGGTTATTGCTCGGGAATCGAAAATTACTCACGCTATTTATCAGGAAGAAGCGCCGGGGAACCTCCACCCACATTGATTGACTATTTACCAGAGGATGCTTTAATGATTATAGATGAAAGCCACGTCAGCGTTCCACAGCTGGGAGGCATGTATCGCGGCGATCGTTCTCGAAAGGAAAATCTTGTTGAATATGGGTTTAGACTGCCATCTGCTCTTGATAATAGGCCACTTAGATTTGATGAATTTGAAAAATTAACGCCACAGACAATTTTTGTATCAGCTACCCCAGGTCCTTATGAAAATGAACATTCATCCCAGCTCATTGAACAGGTTATTAGACCAACAGGTTTATTGGACCCAATTATAGAAGTGAGACCAGCAAACTCTCAGGTTGATGATTTATTATCTGAAATTAACTTACGTGTTGAAGTCAATGAGCGTGTTTTAGTAACAACTCTGACTAAAAGAATGTCTGAAGATTTAACTGAATATCTTTCTGAACATGGCCAAAGAGTAAGATATCTTCATTCTGATATTGATACTGTTGAGAGAGTGGAAATTATTCGTGATTTGAGAAAGGGTGAATTTGATGTTCTAGTTGGAATTAATCTATTACGAGAAGGTTTAGATATGCCAGAAGTCTCTTTGGTAGCAATACTTGATGCAGACAAAGAAGGTTTTTTACGTTCAGGGACAACTTTAGTTCAAACGGTTGGACGAGCTGCTAGAAATCTAAATGGAAAAGCAATTTTATATGGCGATAAAATAACTAACTCTATGCGTTTTGCAATTGATGAGACAGAAAGGCGAAGAAAAAAACAAAAGGAATATAACAATCAAAATAATATTGTGCCAAAAGGAATTAAAAAAAATATTACAGATATTTTAGAGGGAGCACATGCAAATAAAAGAGGCTCTAAAAATAAATTTAAAAATAATGAATATAAAAACCTAGAAACTCTTCCTCCAGAAATTATGATGAAAAAAATAAAAGTTCTAGAAAAAAAGATGTACCAGCATGCCCGTGATTTAGAATTTGAAGAGGCAGCTAATCTAAGAGATGAAATAGAGTCAATGCAAAAAAATTATCTGGGCTTTGAGGATACTGATACAGCATAAATTCGTTCATTAATAAGTACAATTTTTTAATGGTACTGTTAAAATTGACTAACAAACTGTATGCTACTTTGCTTTCATAGGCGCGTAGCTCAGCTGGTTAGAGCACTAGCTCGACATGCTAGGGGTCGTCGGTTCGAGTCCGACCGCGCCTACCAACTTAACAATGAGTTGGAAAAAAATTGACCTCTTTTTAGTGGTCCTTTAAGCACGTGGCCTGTTGTGGGGGTCACCACTGATTAAAAAGGAGCTGATATGCCCACTATTACATTGCCGGATAATACTCAACGGGAATATGAAAAGCCTTTGACAATCATGCAGGTAGCGCAGGATATTGGCCCAGGTTTAGGAAAAGCAGCGATTGCTGGATATATCGATGATGAGCTGC
>TARA_B100001778_G_scaffold3770_1_pt1 | contig 17615 bp, 13 predicted proteins | sample TARA_B100001778 | Tara Oceans TARA_B100001778 (sample SAMEA2623826) | marine metagenome | biome: marine biome (ENVO:00000447); feature: deep chlorophyll maximum layer (ENVO:xxxxxxxx); material: "saline water (ENVO:00002010), including plankton (ENVO:xxxxxxxx)" | depth 40 m
CCAAATTTTTTCGGATATACTGATCCAGCGAGATCAATACATGTGGCTAACATATCGATTACGTGACCTCTTTGCTCTGCAATAGATCCTGGCTTAGTTTTTAAACCTTTCGGCCAATGCATAATTGCTGGAGAACAGGCACCACCATTATGAACGTTCGATTTATAACGTCTCATTGGTGTATTTTGAGCATTAGCCCAATTATGACCCACACTTCCATAAGTCAACGGTCCTCCCATCATAACATCGTATTTATCACCAACCGCAACTTCTTTTCCCTCCCTCTTTGCTTTTGCTAAGATATTATTGGCTGTATTCCAACCGTTACCACTCAAGTGTTCTGGACAAGCCCCATTATCATGAAAATAAATAATTAGAGTGTTCTCGAACTGCTTGGTTCTTTTAAGAGCATTTATAATGTTACCAACTGCCTGATCCATGTGATCCACCATGGCAGCATAAATGGCTTGATTTCGAATCCTCCACGGCTTGTGATCAATTGTATCCCAATCCTGGACCCAGCTTTCTCGAGTTGGCAATGGCCATCTTTCCTTATCAATGATACCCATTTTTAGCATTCTTTGATATCGTTCATTTCTTAACTTTTCCCACCCCCCCTCATACATTTTCATATACTTCTGAATAGACTTTTCAGGAGCATGCATAGGCCAATGAGCGGCTGTAAACGCAACATATTGAAAGAAAGGCTTTTCTGAATTAGCAAAGGTTTCAATTTGTCGAACTGCTTCGGTTCCAATCTTATCAGTGTAGTAATAATTTTCACCATCAGGATCTACGGGCTCAGTATTTCGGGTTAGAGTGTATGGGTCCCAAAAAGATCCTGCCCCAGTCATAGTACCATAAAAATCGTCGAAGCCTCTCTGTATAGGGCCATCCTTTTTGGGGTCCATACCAAGATGCCATTTTCCCACCATTGCCGTTTGATAACCCGAGCCCTTTAACAATTCAGGGATAATCACTTGAGAGGAGCTTAATCCGTCACTGTATCTTCCACTCAACATCGTTGCCCTTGTAGGCCAACAACGGGCTGTATTATAAAACTCTGTAAATCTCAATCCATTGGCTGCAAGTCGATCAAGATTCGGAGTTTCAATCTCTCCTCCAAAACACCCAAGATCTGAAAATCCCATATCATCTGTTAGGATGATCATTATATTTGGTCTTTCAGCTTTTAAATTATTGTTAGGCAATGCCAAAAACAAAATAAGAAAGTTTAATTTTAGTATCTTTATAAAACTCATTGTATATGAAAGCATATTTTACTTTTCCTCAATGTCCTCATTAAATTCTTCACTATTAGTATAGGATTCCGATTTTTTTGCAAACCGCTTCAAGATTAAACTAACAAATCCAATAAAAATTAATAAAGCCGTAAAGAACCGGAGACCCCTGTCAATAGGATGATCATCACTAAAATATTCACCCCACGATGAATAATTCATACGCCATGAAATGCACAAATAAGCACCCACTCCAATAAATAGCCAACCAACAAACCCATAAGCTTCAATGAATGACATGCCTAAAGGTTTTTTTTCCTCCTTAGCCTGATTGTCTTTCTCGTCCATTAAGTTATAAATTGATAATCTAACATTACCTTAAATGATAATATTATCTACCACTTTACCGAACTCATCAGTAAGTTTAAAGTCTCTTCCTTGATGATGAAAAGTTAGAGATTCATGATTAATACCCAGACAGTATAAAATCGTTGCATTAATATCATGAACATGAACACGATCCTCTAAAGCAAAATATCCAAAATCATCAGTAGAACCATGCACATGGCCCGCTCTGATACCACCTCCAGCCATCCACATACTAAAACCATGAGGATGATGATCTCTCCCATAGCCTTTTCCTGACCCTTGAGACATTGGCGTTCTTCCAAATTCACCGCCCCATACGACAAGTGTTTCTTCAAGCATTCCTCTTTGTTTGAGATCCTTAAGAAGAGCAGCAATCGGCTTATCGACAGATCGACACCGCTCGGTATGATCGCTGACAATCTGGCCATGAGAATCCCAACCCTTGTCATAAAGTTGAATGAATCGTACGCCTCTTTCGGCAAGTCTCCTTGCCAATAAACAATTATTTGCAAATGACACCTTACCTGGCTCTGAGCCATACAGGTTTCTAATATACTCAGGCTCCGTGGATATATCCGTTAATTCCGGTACCGACATTTGCATCTTGAAGGCCATTTCATATTGTGAAATTCTTGCGTTGATTTCAGGATCACCGACACTTTCAAAACGTTTCGCATTCATCCAATTGATAAGATCCAACTGCCGTCGTCGTTGTGCTCGGCTGACACCTTTCGGATTTTCAACAAATAGAACAGGATCACCTTTCGTTCTAAATTGGATTCCTTGATGCTCAGCTGGAAGAAAACCGGACCCCCAATAACTATCCAATAAAGGTTGTCTATTTTTTCCAGACGCAAGAACAATAAAAGCTGGAAGATCCTTATTTTCACTACCTATACCGTAGGAAAGCCATGACCCCAGAGACGGTCTTCCAAAACGAACGCTCCCTGTATTCATAAACATTACCGCAGGATCATGATTAAAGGTATCCGAGTAAACAGATCGGATTACACTTATATTATCGATCACATTTCCTACCTCAGGAAACAGTTCAGATACCTCAATTCCACTTTTTCCTTTTTTATGGAATTTCCAATCAGAACCTTTGAGCTTTGGTCGTGATTCTTTAATCATCGCAAACTCATGGTTTTTGACAATTTCTTCCGGTATTTTCTCTCCGTCCCTTTTTATTAAAAGAGGTTTAGGATCAAACGTATCTAAGTGAGAGGGACCTCCCGACATAAAAAGATAAATAACCCTTTTCGCCTTGGGTTTATTACCTTCGAGATTCGGTAAGGTTTTGTTTTCTCCAAGCAAAGAACTCAACCCCATTGAACCAAGGACTACAGGAGAGGATCCAAGGAATTTTCGTCGAGCAATATCTTTGTTAAAATTGATCATTCTCTTGTAAGAGTTTCATCTAAGTTCAGAAGAACAGTAGCCACAGAATACCATCCATCTTTATTTAGAAGTTCTAGAAACTTTTTCTTTTCATGCTTGTCGGGCAATCGACTAAGACAAAGCATGAAAGCCTTATCAATAATTCCCTCCGAACTTATGTCTGAGAAGCTCGAAAGTTTTTTCGAAAAAGCGCGAGAGCATTCATCAAACATCGGATCATTCAAGGTTACCAAAGCTTGTTGAGGAGTGTTAGATATAGATCTTTTGGAGACACAAACTTGACGAGTTGGAGCGTCGAAGGCAGACAAAGATGGGTGAAGCGCCATTCTCTTCCAATAAATATACATCGATTTTCGATATCGGTCATTAGAATCTGAAACCTTCCATTCAAAATTTGAATTTCCTGGAGTGTTTTGCCCTCTCTCCTCATAGAAGCCCTCTGGCTGCATTGGAAAAATGGAAGGTCCTCCGACCTTGGAATTTAAAAGACCAGACACTGTAAGGAAATGGTCTCTTATTTGCTCGGCCGGCAATCTCATTCTTGGCATGAGCCCAAAATGCTCTTTAGCCAAGGAATGACTCACCGATTTCTGTTTATATGCGGATGAGTTAAGCATTAATCGAATCAGATATTTTCTATCCCACCCATTTTCAATAAACTCTAGAGCCAACCAATCTAATAATTCCAATGATGAGGGAGGCTCTCCTTGAACTCCAAAATCTGATGGCGTCGAGACAATTCCAATACCAAAAAAGTGCTGCCATAAATAGTTAACGGTGACTCTGGCAGTGAGTGGATTATTTTTATCGACTAACCATTTTGCAAAATCGAGTCTATTCATGGACCGTTTCAAATCAAGACTTGGTAAAACTTTTGGTACACCTGGAAAAACTCTTTCTCCTTTCTGCTTGAAGTCACCTCTCAAAAGGACATGCGTTTCTCTGGGCTTTTCCAATTCTTGCATGACCGGAACTTCCAGAGCTCGGGACTGAATTTTTGAGATTTGCGACTGCAATTCCTTAAGGTTTTTCTGCTCCCTTAAAACGAAAGCATGGTCATATATTCTTACCTCACCAAAGCTCCCTTCAAAATGAAATGCCTTCTTATCGAGAGAATTATCATAGCCTGATCCTATAGATAAAGGACGATTACTTCTTGCAATACTATTTGGAATCTTTCCGATAATCTTAGCCGTATGGTCAACAACTCCGTCTACAACAAGATGAATTGAATGACCGGCGTCAAAAATAACAGCGACCTCATGTTCTTCTCCATCGTTTATGGGGAAGCTGCCATGAATTTCTACTCCTGACCAGGTCTCGGCACTAGAAGATATCCAAGCGAATAGATGTCCAGGAACTGCATTTTTCTGACTTTCTCCACCAATTCCAAAAACAAAACTCCTCTGTCCTGCTTTCCAGTCATACTTTGAAACAATATCAGCCACACTCGAAGTAGTTTTTATCTTACTGACTATTGTTAAATCGGAGGTAAGAGAAAATAATTTAGGATCTTTTAATCTCTTTGGTCTTTTCCATTCTGCCAACAAGTGCTTAGAATGAACAGGGAAAGTCAAAGCCGAGTTCTTTGTAGAAAGATTTTTAATTTTATTCTGTAATTCTTCAGCCCTAGTTTTATCATCAGCCGATAAGTACTTCATTCTAGGACCATGGGTTTTATACCCGCTACCTAGATGGGGAATATTATTAAATATGGCAAAGATCTTGTAATATTCCTTCTGACTAATAGGGTCATATTTGTGATCATGGCATTCTGCACACTCTAAGGTAAGCCCCAGCCAAGTCCTTCCAGTAGTGTTGATTCGGTCAACGATTCCTTTAATCCGAAATTCTTCTTTTCTTGGATTGTTACCCTTAGCCTGCATGGCCTGGCGGTGAAACCCAGTGGCTAGTTTTTGATCATCGGTCGAAGCTGGCAATAAATCTCCTGCCAACTGCTCTACAGTGAATCGGTCAAATGGTATATTATCATTGAAACTTTTTATGACCCAATCTCTGTACGGCCAAACATTTCTGGTCCTGTCAGCTGCGTATCCAGAAGTGTCAGCGAAACGAGCCAAATCAAACCAGTTTTGGGCCATTCTTTCACCAAAATGAACAGAGCTCAGAAACTTATCAATAAGCTTTTCCCATGCGATATCTGAGCCGTCATTTGCAAATGATGCTACCTCCTCAGGACTTGGAGGGATACCTCTCAGATCATAACTGAGTCTCCTGATTAACTGAGACTTTGAGGCTAAAGGCTGAATTATTTGACCGCCTTCTTTTAGAGTGGACTCAACAAAGAAATCAATGACCGCAGACTTCTTGGCTTCAACCTCAACACGTTGAGGAAATTTATAAGCCCAATGCTCTGAAGCGTAAAATGTTGAGCAAAAAACAAATAAATAACTAACAGCTACAATTGTCCTAAAACTGTATCTGAAAGTTATCATAATTCTAATTATCTCTTAATGAGTAAATCGTTAAGCCATCAGTATTTTGTTTTTCTCTAACTGGAAGAAAACTCGCTATCCATCCAATCAACAAACAACTGCCGACCGAGGCAAAAGGATAAAAATAGGCTGTTACATTAGTCTCTTTCCAAACATATAAAACAACACCTATTCCACCAAGGCATCCAATAATAGCTCCAGTAGCATGAGCTCTTTTGCTCAGAACTCCGAGTAAGAAAATTCCACCTAGCATCCCAAGAATAAGACCCACTATCTTGATAAATTCATCAAATAGGGACTTTATGTCAGGATTAAGAAAGAAAAGACCAAAAGCTGTTCCAAGAACACCCATTACGATCGTTAAGATTCTAGCCCACTTAAGATAATAACTGTCACTACCATTTCCCATTTTTAATGGTTTCATAAAATCAGTAACTAAAGTTGTCGCCGTAGAATTCATACTGGTAGAAACCGTCGACTGGGCTGCGGCAAAAATACCTGCGACTATAAGACCTGCTAATCCAACTGGCATTTCATTGGCGATAAACAGTGGAAAGATTTGGTCAGTTTTAATTGTTGGGTCTAGTTTTTCTGGATGGCTGACATAAAAAGCAAACAAAGCAGCACCTAAACCAAAGAATAGCACACTTGCTACAACACTTAAAAAAGCATTGGTCCATATGGACTTAGCTGCAGTCTTCTCATCGGGAGTGGTCATATACCTCTGTACGACGGACTGGTCTGCGGTATAACCAGAGACGTGTTGAGCAAAGGCCCCAAGAATAATGACCCATATCGCAACCTGCGCACTTGTGATGTCCCAGTTATAATTTGCCAATCGAAACTTATCAGCATCGCCGGCAATTGAAAGAAACCCGTCAAAACCACCTTCAACTCCGCTCATAAGCATAAAAAATGCTATGATTGCTCCTCCGAGTAATACAATAGTTTGGATTGTGTCTGTCCAGATAACAGCCTCAATCCCTCCGAGGGCGCAGTAAATAATACTCAACACTCCCATAACGATTACAGATTGGTAGGGGGTCAGCGGGGTTGCCGATGCCAAAGCCAGACCTGTTAATGACATAACAACGGCCATTCTAAAAATGTGAAACAATGTAAAGAAACCACTCCCAAGCATTCTCACATTTCGATTAAATCTTTTTTCAAGATATTCGTAGGCACTTGTAGCATCAATTTTCCTGTAGAATGGCAAAGCAACGTAGACTGCAATGAACGCAACAACAGGTATCATCATGTTCGCTACAAAATAAACCCAATCAGTGGCGTATGCTTTTCCAGGCAGCCCTGTAAAAGTTAAGGAACTAAGCATCGTCGCAAAAATACTGCATCCAGCTGCCCACCATACCATCCTTTTACCACCTCTAAAAAAATCATCAGTACCTTTATTCCTTCCAGCAAAATAAAACCCAACGCCTACCATTATCAAAAGATAAACAATTAGTACGATGTAGTTTATCAAACCAAAGCCCTTTTGAATAGGAGTCGGCGTAACTTTCCAAATTGTCGCTGAACGTACACGTGGTCGAATTTCACCACTGGCAATGATCAGGGAATTATTCCACTCAACAGGTACAGTTGTAACATGGTTGGCAGGGCTCGTTCCAGCCTCAATCCATGTATTTGTGATCGTATGGTAGAGAAAAGTTTTTTTTGGAAAACCAGGATGATCATCTCTAAGGTCGTCTTCTTTTCCCCAAAGGGAACCATCAGCTCCTCCCAGAACAGCTACATGACTTTGACTAAATCCGATTGCTGTTCCGGCCATTATAGGACTAGGAGATTGCTTTCTCTCCCTCCATTCTTTGGTGCTTAAGTTATACTCCCAAACATCAGAAAAAAAGTTTACTCGATCGCCATCCTGTTGTCTTCCTCCGATGACATAAATACAATCATCATAACCATTATGTTGAGTTGCTACCTGCAAAAAGGCTCGGGATTTCCACGGAACCTCAGGTAAAGGTTTCCACTCACTATTTTCGCCCTCACTTAAATTTAACGTCCAAACCTTATTAGTCGCTGTCCCAAGTTTTTTCCCAGACTGGCCAGCCACTAAATATACAGTATTATTATGTATCGCCGCTGACCCATAAGCCACCGGTCCTGGCAGGGATGGCATTTCCTTTTTCGATAACTTTTTATCCTTCGCATTCCAAGAAAGTAAAAATACATCGGTATAAACCTTTTTTGAATCATCCCCACCAATACACAATACACCCTTTGCTGTAGAAACTGATGATCCGTAGGCTAAAGGTTGGTCCAATTTTCCACCATTTTCCCAAACGTAATTACCATCGCCCTGCTCAGACAAAACATATATTCTGTCATGCCAAACTTTATCAGTTTCCCATAATGGCTTGTCAGGAAAATTAGCACCACCCGCAACAATTAACGCATCATTGTGCACTCCGACAAACGGCCCAGCGACACCGATATTTTTATCCAACCCTTCAGGGGCCGGTAATTCCGTCAATTTTTCCCACTTAAGGACATTTGCAGAAGCAAAAGAGAGAAAACAAAAAAAATGGAATAGGAGTATAAAAGTTTTCACATTTATAAATTGCCAAATATTAGAGATAATTGCGAAGAAAAAGTATCAACCCTCTACATTCCTCATAAAATCAGCAGTTTGAATAAAAAAAACAGATAATAAATCAGCTGCAGGATTTTCTATTTTTCTCTCTAAAATAGCTTCACTCATCAGACTGATCCATCGGTCCCTTTCCTTTTCCCCAATTGTGAATGGAATGTGTCTCATTCTCAGGCGCGGATGACCCCGCTCTTTAATGTATTTATCAGAACCACCACAACGATAAACAAGAAAATCAGCTAATCTTTGTTCAGCACCTTCCCAATCGTTTTTTGGGTAAAGTGGACCCAGAATATCATCGGATTTGACCCTTCGATAAAAAGCAGAAACAAGTTCTTTAATTCCTTCTTCTCCGATCTGGTTAAGCACCTCCTGCATAAGAGAAAATCAGTTTTTATTTTTTTCTGATAGTAACCGGACAGGCCTACCTGACCATAATTGTTTCCAGCCGATTGAATTTTTTGTTCTGTATAATATTGGTTCCGATCCCTTAAAAACATTTGAAACATTTTTAGGGGCATCTCCAAGAAATGTAATTGTTTTTAAATTTTCACATTGTGAAAAAGCATGGCTTTCTATCTCTCTCACATCATTAGGAATAATTATATGATTAAGATTTTTACATTGTGAGAAAGCATACTCCTTAATAGTATGAATTGTATCGGGCAATATGACTTCTTTTAAATTAGAACACTTAAAAAAAGTACTCTCTCGGATAATTGAAACTCCATTTGGTATAACAATACGCCTCAATTGATAACATCTATTGAAAGCTGAGGATCCAATATCGTTAAGTGTTTCCGGGAAAACGATTTGACTCATTTCACCACACCGAAAAAAAGCATTTCTATCTATTTTAGTAACTGTAATATTCTGAATTTTCTGCGGCACAACTACAGAATAATTATTCGAGATGAAATGTGTAATTATTGCATAACGAGAACTTACAGAAAGGGGATTGTGAATCTTCCACTTAAAGTTAGCTAAAGGAGTGGGAGCGGGATATGAATCGAGTTGTCCAGAAGTGTCAGTCTTTTGCGTGAACCCATGAACAATTGATATCCATGAAACTAACAAAAAAATCATTAGCTTACTCATTTCAACTCCACGGACCATTTGATCCCATTAACGACCAACTATTCTCACTAACTCAGACTCAATGGCTTTGGCCCAGACTTCATGCCCTTTTTCACTTGGGTGAGTAGTATCAGGCATCATTTCTTTGGATAAATGCCCTTTGTCATCAAGAAAATGGGGGCCAATATCAAGATATTTAACTTTAGGAATATCTTTAAGTAGTTTAGGGAGATAAGCATTGAGCTCTATTATCTGTTTCCGATGAGGATGACTCATTTCTCTTCTTCTTGGTAAAAGACCCAAAACCAAGATTTCAGTTTCTGGATAAATCTCATTTAGCTTTTTTGCAATAACCTTGACTCCATGAGCAGCTTGGATCGGCTTATCACTACCCCAACAAATATTATTCGTCCCAATCAATACAACGGCACCTTTAGGAGCTTTTTTAAGCACTGGAAGATGTTCAATTCTCCAAAGAAGATGATTTGTTCTGTCACCGCCAAATCCTAAATTTATAGATTTACGTGGTTCAAAATGCTTCTTCCAAACTTCTTTCCCAACACTCTCAAAATTGTGAGTAATTGAATCCCCTAACATCAAGAGATCGAATTCCCCTTTAGCCATCAGACCAATCTTCTCAGCGTGTCGAGTGAACCACCATTCTTCAATGCGAGGTTGAGGAGTAGTCGCAGGACCTGAGGAGATTGAAGCGGAGTTGTCTGCCGATTCCTTGTCTTTAGCATTAAGAAAAAATGGCAAAATAAGCAGAGAACAAAGGAATAAAGATAATCTTTTTAAATTCATACATTTATTCTAATTAGTAATTTGCTTACATAACAAACAAAAACACCATTACATCAAGGATTAACACAAGGGGAAGTAAAGATCACAAAAAACTGCTTAACTAGATCTTTTGAAAGGGCAAGAGCGTTTTAATATTTCCTAGGTTTTCTGGAATCTCCACTAGTACGCGTATTATCTGGAAGCAAGCGCCTACCTCCTTCGGTTTTTGTGGGGTAGGCGTTTTGTTTATTAATTTTTTACTCGGAATAAAACGACTTAAATCTCTCGATGCATTAAAACTAGTGAGAATTTTCTTTCGTTATATGGGATAGAAACTATCCCGAAAATATAAAATGTTTAAATCAATGAGCAGTGAAGAGAAAAAAGTTTGGGTAGAATTCAATCTTAATTGTGAAAAAAATAAGATTCCCAAGCCGAGCAAAAACCACTTTAAGATCCTATTAAAACATTCAGGTAGTGATATCAAAAAAACTCAAAGAAAATGGTTTGATCAGGCAAAACTATTCAACAGTACCTTTTGATAAAATATGCAGTGCACCATAATTTTAAATCACCACCAAATTGACAGTTTTTGATTACTTAGATAAGAAACTAGAAAATTATAGTAAAAGAAAATTACTAAATTTAATTTCGAATTTTTTAAGTGAAACAAAATACCGAAGTGAACTAGAAAGGGTGTATTACGAAGAGTGTCAAATCAGCAACACGCTCAAGCCTTCATCATCAAATTATATTTTCTCTCGGAGTTCTTATATTCTGAAAATGGATTTTTTTCAGTTATCACAAAAGCATCCTAATTTCATGGAGCAATTTGAGAATTGGTTCCAAAAGAAAATATCAGAGATCGAATATTTAGAGTCTAAAAAATTGGATTCAACAATAAGTGGCAAACAAAAAGAAACGATTTCTGCCGTTCTCAAAGAATTAGAGTTCAGCTTAGGTCTCAAATGAAATTCTATAATCAGAATAATATATTATAAAATCAAAGAAAAAACCTTTACCTTACAAGATCTGCATAGTTTGTGACAGACCCTTTAGTTGGAGAAAGAAATGGTCTAAAAACTGGGAATTCGTAAAATACTGCAGCAAAAGGTGTGCTAATCATTCACGATTGAAATAAAAATAAGACTCACTTTGAACTGACAAAATTACTTTTTAAATGTAGCCTTTACTAAACCGCTAGTATTTATGGCCAGTACTCTAACCATTTATTTTCTTGGAATTTTAATCTGTCTTGTTTCCCATAATGTTATTTCTGCTAAATCTGAAGGTGACCGTGAATTGCCTGCAGCCCTAGATAGAAAAATAGACTTCAGCAAAGAGGTAAAACCGATTCTAGAGAGAAGTTGTACTAATTGCCATGCCAGAGGCAAAGACAAAGGAGGGTTCAGTATTGACCATGTTCATTCTTTTATAGCTGGAGGAGACAGCGGGCCAGCGGTTGTTAAAGGTAAAGGGGATCAGAGCTCACTTGTAGATTTATTATTGAGTAATGACCCTGAAATAAAGATGCCGGCCAAAGGCGAACAATTAACGCTGGATGAAGTCGCCATTATACGAACCTGGATCGATCAGGGTATGGATTGGGAAAAAGGATTTACTTTTGGAAAATTCAGAAGCGCTCCAATAGAGCCAAGAAAAGTAAAGCTACCTGAGGGACCTGAGTCTAACCCTATTGATCGCCTTCTTGCAAAATATTTTAAGGACAATGCAATTAATCCTAACTCAAAAATTGATGATCATATTTTTGTTCGTCGTGCATTTCTCGATACTTTGGGACTGTTACCAACCTCTGATGAACTAGCCCACTTTCTTGGTGATAAGAGTGCCATGAAACGTGATAAACTCATTGAAGACCTACTTAATGATAACAATAATTATGCTGAACATTGGATCACTTTTTGGAATGATTGTTTTCGCAACAGTTATACTAGACAATACCATGGAGGCGGAGGAAGTAAAATTACTGAATGGTTAAAGAAATCATTAGCCGAAAACAAACCCTACGACCAGTTTGTAAAAGAACTCATCAATCCAGTAGAAGGATCCGATGGATTCATTAAAGGAATCTCGTGGAGAGGCACTGTAAATGCATCTCAAGTCAATGAGATGCAAGCTGCTCAAAACGTTGCTCAGGTATTTATGGGATTAAACATCAAGTGCGCTTCTTGCCACGATTCTTTCATTAATGATTGGACCCTTAAACAGACGTATTCTTTTGCATCAATTTTTTCAGACTCACCGATGGATATACATCGATGTGATAAACCGACTGGAGAAAAGGCTACACCTGCATTCCTATATCCAGAGATAGGAGAAATTGATCCAAGTGCAAAGCGCCCAGAGCGGGTTAAACAACTTGCCGAAATCATTACATCGAAGAAAAATGGAAGGTTATCCCGCACAGTTGTTAACAGACTTTGGGCTATCTTTTTTGGTCATGGTCTAGTAGAACCCGTCGACGAAATGGATAATCCAACATGGAACCAAGATCTTCTTGATTGGCTTGCAATAGATTTCGTCAACAACGGATACAACCTCAAGCACACTATCAATCTAATTCTAACATCTAAGGCCTATCAGATGCCATCGGTGCCACTGGACGAGGATGCAGATGAATATATTTTTAAGGGACCAATCGTTAAGCGAATGTCAGCTGAACAGTTTTTAGATGGAATAGATATGGTGATCCATGCGGCAACTGATAAATTTGAGAAAAGAGGCACTGGACAGAAAAGAGCTGGCTTGAGGAATCTCAATAGACTCATGCAAACACTAGGTCGCCCAAAAAGAGATGTTGTAGTAACTCGTCGTGAGTCAGTCGCGACAACGGCCCAACTAATAGAGTTATCAAATGGCAAGGCTGTTGCAGATTTGATGTCTCGGGCTGGTGAGGTATGGAGTAAGTCTGGCCATCAAACTGAAACCATAATAAATAAGTTATTCACAACAACACTAGGGAGAGAACCATCTGAAAAAGAAAAAGAATCAGCAAAAGAGATAGTTGGAAAAAATAATGATCCTCAAGGTATAAGCGATCTTTTCTGGATACTTGCAATGCATCCAGAATTCCAGTTAATTCAATAAACACAATAACGGCTCAAACAAATAAAATGAAAACTAATTTAAATCGTAGAGATTTCATTTCAACCGCTTCAACTGCAACTCTCGGAGCTTTGGCAGCTGGATATCCATCCACTCCTGCAACCGCAAAGATTCTTAATAATAACCTAAATTCAACTGCCGATACCGTTATCGTACTCTGGTTAGCAGGAGGCATGGCCAGCACAGATACGTTTGATCCGAAACGTTACGTGCCTTACGAAAAGGGTTTAGATCCGAATCGGGTTCTTTCGACTTTCCCTGCAATTGATACTGCTGTTGATGGTTTAAAATTTACAGAGGGGCTCGAAAAAATTGGTAGCGTTATGGATCGAGGCACCCTAATTAAAACTTACAACGCCGCCGATCTCGGTTTTATACTTCATAGTCGCCATCAATATCATTGGCATACAGCCTATGAGCCTCCACTAACTGTTGCTGCTCCTCACATTGGATCATGGGTTTCTAGAACTCTTGGCCCTCTCAACCCTGATCTGCCTGCATTTATTGATATTGGACAAACATTCGATAGCGGTGAAAAAGAATCTCTAAAGGCATTCCACACTGCTGGATTTCTTGGCAGTGAATTTTCTCCATTTTTTCTTGTTGAGCCTGACCAAGCCGTAGAAGCTGTTAAGCCACCGGACGGCATGAGCGATACTCGATTTGCTAAACGTTATAAAGAGTACAAGAAGCTTCTTGCAAGCAGTCCGATACAACAGCATGGATCGGAGCACCAGAAAGAATCTTTGCTCAAATCCATAGATAATGCCCACAGACTTCTATCAAGCCCAAAAGCGCGTAAAGCATTTGACCTCAGCCTCGAGTCCAAAGAAAGCTACGATACCTATAAAGTAGGAGGACGATTTGGTTTGGGGTGTCTTTTGGCCAAACGACTAACAGAGGCAGGGGCTCGCTTTATCGAAGTAACTCATGGTTATTATCCGTTCAAGTATTGGGATACTCATGATAATGGTCACACCAAGATGAAAGATCTAAAGAAAATGATTGATGCTCCTATCGCTCAACTTGTTCTAGACCTAGAAAAAAGTAAATTGCTAGATCGAACATTGATTGTCGTTGCTAGTGAATTTAGTCGTGACATGATGATGGAAGGAAAACCAGAAAAAAGAGTCAAAGACCAGGTTAAAGTTCCCGCGAGAATTGACGGTCCACAGCACTATGGAATGCATCGACATTTCACCGGAGCCGGCAGTGTTCTTCTTTTTGGAGGGGGTATTAAAAAAGGATTTGTTTATGGAGAAACAGCTGACGAAAGGCCTTGCACAACAATTAAGGATCCAATAAATACTCAGCAACTACATGCCACAATGTATCAAGCATTAGGTATACCTCATGATCATCATTATAATGTCGAACAGCGACCATTTTATGTAACACCTGATGGAGTCACCGAACCTGTAATGGATTTATTTGGATAAATGAATTTCATCACTTTGAAAGGCTTCTCCTTATGAGGAGATTTTTTTACCAATTAATTTGTTTCAGGCTCTAATTTATAACCCTCTTTATCGTCTTTGATTATCCAGCCATGAGAATTAATTTCGTCTCTTAGCCGATCTGATTCAGCCCATTCTTTGTTACTCTTCGCTTCCCACCTTTGGTTAGCCAACAGCTGCACTTCCTCAGGAACTTCTACATCTTTATTTTCTGAATCTGCATCAGGCAAATCCCAACCAAAGGCATTAACAATTGTCGATAAACCCTGTTTATAAATTTTTCTATCTTCCTCGGAGATATCTTGACCAGCCAATTTTCCTTCTACAAATTTAATTGCTCCAAATAATTCTCCTAGGGAGGCTGATGCATTTAGATCTTGAAGTAATGCATTCCAACTTGCTTGAAAAGGCCCCATTTCAATGAAATCATTTTGAGCGAGCTCACAAAGATTATCATAAGAATCTATACCTCCTAAATTATGAGCGAGGTTAGCAATTCTTCTTAAATTAAGTCTAGCTTCATCCATTCTTTCGAAACTAAAATTAAGTTTCGTTCTATAAGAACCTGCTAAAAGAGCAAATCGCAATTCTGATGAACTATATCCTTTTTTAATAATATCAGCCAATGTATATAAATTACCTAAGCTCTTACTCATTTTATTTCCCTCCACCATCAGGTGCTCATTATGAAACCAATGCCGAGAAAATGTTTTTCCCGTACAGGCCTCACTCTGTGCAATTTCATTTTCATGATGTGGGAAACAAAGATCAACTCCTCCAGCATGTAAATCCAAGGTTTCGCCAAGATACTTCATAGCCATAGCGCTACACTCAATATGCCAGCCTGGCCGACCATCACCCCATGGACTTTTCCAAAAATTATCACCATCTTCTGTTTTCTTAGCTTTCCAAAGCACAAAATCAGCGAGGTTATCCTTTTCATATTCATCAGCATCATTAGCCGTTTCCCCTGCCCCAGCCTTTAGATCACGTTGATCTATTCTAGTTAATCTTCCGTATTTCGGGTAAGAACTCACAGAAAAATAAACTGATCCATCTTCAGAAACGTAAGCATTTTCTTTATCTATTAATTGTTTAATTAGCTCAATTTGCTCTGGGATATGCTCGACTGCGCTAGGTTCAATGTGAGGTTTAAGTAAATTTAATTGTTCAGAATCTTCATGAAATTGATTAGTCCATCCATCAGTAAACTCTTTTAGTGATACACCTGCGATAATTGATTCACGAATCGTTTTATCGTCAACATCAGTGATATTTCTTACATGCAGCGTCTTCAAACCTGATAATTCAATGACTCTGCGAAAAAAATCTTGAACCAAAAATGCCCTAAAATTGCCTATATGAGCTGGTCCATAAACGGTTGGTCCACAGCAATAAAATCTAAACTTGCTTCCATCATTTGGAACTATTTCAAGGCGCTTCCTTGAAAGAGTATCATGTAACTGAAGTTTTTTCATCGTTGATTTTTGTTAAGCAGACGCAAATCGTCACACAGACTTTATGAAATTTCAAGAAAACGCCTAATTTCTTTAATTTTTTCCCAAAATGATCAATAGATGAGGATTTAGGAAAGATTACGCATTTTTTAAATCTATGTTCATTTTTCTGTCGCAAGTAACGATATTGCATTCTAAATTATAAACCCACTCAAAATGTTAATTCTAAATTTCATAAACTTGAAAACATTATCTAAATTTGCAGGCATAGCTTTGATTAGTTTATTACTTTCAAATTGTTCTATATTTGAACAAAGACCTAAGCCAGGACTGGTTGAACCAAGCGCTGCGGTTCCAGTAGATTTTTTATTTAGCTGGCACAAGCCCTACAACAAATGGATGGATACTCCAATTAGGGTCTACTATAACGAAGTCTCCCTTGAAGAAATATTTAAAAATGATCCACTTACTGGGCTATCTTACAAATTTGTAAAAAAACCTGAAGTTATGCCACTAGTCTCGATTGATAGCATGGGAATAACAAGGCGCCAATTATTATGGGCAGTAGCACACGATAATAATTTGCATATGAGTTTACGTTCACTGCCCAATGGTCAGCCAAGTCAGGTTTTAATTCGCGACCGTGGAACAGGAACAGAAATGGCTGGTAAGGACGAATCTTAGTTCACCCTTAACTTTCACTCAAAGGATCTACTAACAAGCTTTTCTAAAGTAGATCTCAAAAGCTTATGCGAAAAATACTCTTCGCAAATTGAATAGTTTTGAGAAGTCCATTCTTCAACCAAAGAATCATCGGATAAAAGTTTGATGGTATCGTCTACAGCATTCTCAGTAATTTCGCCATTTATACTTACCACTTTAAAACCGTAAGGTTCAATATCATCCTTATATACTTGATAACGGTTGACTAGCACCGGCTTTGAAAAATAAAAAGTTTCTAATAAAGCGTTACCAAAACCTTCGTAAAGACTGGGATAAGTCACGAAATCAGCCATTGGGTATATATCCCATAAATTATATATTTTTTCACCCGCATGGTTTAAACCTCTTGATTCCCCTACTCTTTCTCCGGCCCAAACTACTTTTAGCGATTTTTCTTGGGCAAGCTTGACCAAATCCTCGTAATATTGAGACCCTTCGTCACCGTAGAGATGCGAAACTACTAAACAAATTTTTTTGTCCAGTTTGGTCTGAATTTTTGAACATAAGGATATAGATAATTCAATTCCCTTCCTAGGTACAATTCTAGTGGGTTGAAGAACCATTATCTCATCAGAAGAGATACCCATCTCTTTTTTAAAGTCATCACCATAGCCATCACTCTTAACCGGAGGATTTTCAAAATCGAAAACATTAGGAATCACTGTCGATTCGACACCCAATCTCTCTTTGAGAGACCGTTTGGCTCCTGAATTAATAACTACATGTTCAAACATCTCAGTGATTGGAGGAGGAAAAGCTTTATCTAAATATTCTCCAGCGCATCCTTTGAGAAAACGATCCCTCTCCCAATAAAAATCGTGATGATGAGCAATCGTTGGCATCCCTTTCTTGGAAAGATTAGTTACCGCTAGTCCCATTGGAACATGCATAGGAATAGCAAGAACGTTCTGAGG
>TARA_B100001778_G_scaffold106166_1_pt1 | contig 17171 bp, 12 predicted proteins | sample TARA_B100001778 | Tara Oceans TARA_B100001778 (sample SAMEA2623826) | marine metagenome | biome: marine biome (ENVO:00000447); feature: deep chlorophyll maximum layer (ENVO:xxxxxxxx); material: "saline water (ENVO:00002010), including plankton (ENVO:xxxxxxxx)" | depth 40 m
GCCAATATTTCACCATGGAAATTACCCTGGCTAATCACTTCATTTTTACCAGGGTTCTTTGGATCAGGAAAAATAAGAGGGTTGTCTGTAGCACTGTTTATTTCTATATCTAGTGTTGAAGATAACTTGCGGAAATTTTCTAAAACTGGACCATGGACTTGCGGAATACATCTGAACGAATAAGCATCTTGAACTCTATCACAATCTGCATGCGATGCAAGTATATCAGAGTCCTTCATTATTGCAGTAATACGTTCAGCAACTAATGACTGGCCGTGGTGAGGGCGTGCTCTATGGACTCGAGGGTCCATTGGCTGAATTGAACATTCTCTCGCTTCAATGGAAACACATGCAATCAAGTCAGCGAGAGGTAGCAAATTAGCGAGGGTGTTTTCTGCATTCGAAATTAATGAACACATTTGGCTGGTCCCATTGATTAGTGACAAACCATCCTTAGCAGCCAATTGAACTCCTATCAGTCCTTTTTCGATAAGGACTTCAGATGTTGGCGCAGGTCCAGATTCAGACCATACTTCTCCCTCTCCAATTAGAGCTAATGCCATATGTGATAATGGCGCTAAATCACCCGATGCTCCCAAAGAACCAATTCTAGGAACAACAGGAATAACATCTTCATTTAGATAGGTAATAATCTGCTCAATGACGGCGCGCTGTATTCCAGAGTGCCCCTTAACTAGCGAATTTGCACGAACGCACATCATTGCTCTTGTATCTGGAATAGACATCCTTTCTCCTATTCCGCAAGCATGAGATCGAATCAGGTTGACTTGTAAAGTAGCCAAATCTTCAGATGATATGGATTCGCTAACTAACGCTCCAAATCCAGTATTTATTCCATAAACAGTTTCTCCACTAGCAAGAATATTTTCTACAACCTTCCTCGATGCATCAACTCTAATCCAAGCATCAGAAGCAACTTCGACCCTTTCTCCCATTGAAACTAGGGATAATTCAGTCGAAGACAGAGTATTTCCGTCAAGTTTCACGCTGCCCATTATTCTTCACCACCATACACAGAGTCAATGATATTGTCCGTGGTGAGATTCGGTAAAGTAACTTTCAGTTTAGGATTTGAGTCCATGGCCCGTTTAATGGCAAATATAGCACCGTCATTTCTTGCCCATGCTCTGCGTGTAATCCCGTTGTTAACGTCCCAATCAAGCATAGACAGCAACTTTCTTTCAGATTCTTTGCTTCCATCGATTAACAGACCAAATCCGCCGTTGATTACCTCTCCCCATCCTACTCCGCCACCATTATGCAAACTAACCCAGGTTGCACCACGGAAAGCATCACCTACAAAATTGTGAACAGCCATATCTGCAGTAAACATTGAGCCATCAGATATATTCGCGGTTTCTCTGAATGGCGAGTCCGTACCTGCAACATCATGATGATCTCTTCCAAGGACTACCGGTGCAGTGATTTCACCATTTTCAATAGCATCATTGAACGCTTTCGCAATCGCCTTTCGACCTTCAGTATCAGCATATAGAATTCTAGCTTGGCTACCTACGACCATCTGATTTACACCAGCTTGCTCTATCCAAGTGATGTTATCCAACAGTTGTTGTTGGATTTCTTTCGGTGAATCAGCAGCCATTTGCTTTAGAACATTAAGAGCGATATTATCGGTTTTCTCTAAATCCTTAGAATCACCAGATGTACATACCCATCTGAATGGCCCAAATCCATAATCGAAACACATTGGTCCCATGATATCTTCAACATAACTAGGATAACGGAATCCTGTATCATCTGAATTCATCACATCAGCTCCCGCTCTAGACGCTTCTAGAAGGAATGCATTTCCATAGTCCCAAAAATATGCGCCCTTTTCTACTAAACAATTGACTGCAGATGCATGTCTTCTAAGGGATTCTTGAACTTGTAACCGGAAGTTTTCTGGATCAGATGACATCATAGTTTTTGATTCCTCAAATGTCAAATTGACTGGGTAATATCCTCCCTGCCAAGGATTGTGTAGACTAGTTTGGTCAGATAGCAAATCGATTTTCACATCTCGCTCAACCATACGCTCTAGCAATTCAACAATATTACCAATATGTCCAATTGATTTTGCTTCACCATTAGACTTAGCTTCTAGCATACGGTCGATTGCATCATCAGTAGAATCTGTAATTTCTGATAACCAACCTTGAGAATGTCTTTTCTCAGCAGCATGGGGATTGACCTCGCTCACAATACAAGCAGCACCAGCAATGACTGCGGCTTTAGCTTGTGCTCCACTCATGCCTCCCAAGCCAGATGTAACAAATGTGATGCCTGCCAAAGAATTATCTGCACCACAGAATTTCCTTGCTGCATTCAAAATGGTAATTGTTGTTCCATGTACTATGCCTTGAGGGCCAATGTACATGTAAGATCCAGCAGTCATTTGCCCATATTGGCTAACTCCTAGAGCATTCATCCTGTCATAATCATCTTGGCTAGAATAGTTTGGAATTACCATACCATTTGTTACGACAACACGCGGGGCCTCAGCACTAGATGGGAATAAACCGAGCGGATGGCCCGAATACATGACTAAAGTTTGATCATCTTCCATTTCACACAAGTACTTCATTACAATTCTATACTGAGCCCAGTTTTGGAAAACTGAACCGTTGCCACCATATGTGATCAACTGATGAGGAAATTGTGCAACAGCATTGTCTAAATTATTGTGAATCATTAACATAATAGATGCTGCTTGTAATGATTTTGTAGGATAAGATTGTATTGGATACGCCTTCATATCATACTCAGTTGGTCGATAACGCATCATCCAAATTCTCCCATATTCTTCTAACTCTTTAGCAAATTCTGGTGCTAGGGATTCATGTAAATGTGATGGGAAGTAACGCAGTGCATTTTTCAAGGCTAATTTTTTTTCTCTAACCGTTAGAATTTGTCTTCGTTTTGGAGCGTGGTCAACAGCCTCAGAAATACCCGGGTGGTTTGGCAAAAAATCCGGTATTCCTTCGCCCACATGGGCGCGCATCGCATCAATACCAGTTGCCATGTATTAACGCAAGTATGGACGCCTTATTGAATATTGTAATAATCGTCATTTCTATGAGGGAAAACTCGCACGGCAGTACATGGAGGAGGACGTATATGATGCTGAATTGGCAAACACTAGCCGCGAAACCAATCTCCTCAATGGATTAGCAGCTGCTACTGTGGCTGTAGCTATCGTATTTCTTTTCCTAGGAATAAGTTATGCTGAGATCATAAAATCTGACCTAAATTCTGATTCAGAAGATAGAGGTATTAGGGTTCCTGTTTGGGAGCGAGGTAATTTAGATTACATAACAAATCAAGATAATGGATCCGTCATGGAATTCGGAAACTTCGATATCATGGAAACTGCAAATGAATGGAATTCTACTCACGTTTTCGTAGAATATGAACTACCACTCGACGAAGGAGGCGCAGCACCTAATGGAATCATTTCTCTAGCATATTGGTTACCAAATGTTCCCGAAGGAACGAAAGTACCAGTTATCGCCGAATTTGGCCCTTATTTCCAAGAGCCTAGCGTACAAACTCCAACGATTGAAGTTCCGGGTTCTTGGCTAGGTGAGATGATTATCGACCAAATTTTACCACATGGTTATGCATTTGCCCAAGTATCAGTTACGGGAACTGGAAGGTCAAATCACTGTATGGATTTAATGGGTACAGCTGAACAATTAGGTAATGATGCTGCGGTATCTTGGCTAGGAAGTCAAGATTGGTCTAATGGCAATGTTGCAATGATTGGAAAATCATATGATGGTTCTACTCCATGGCAAGCAGCTATGTTTGGTAATGAACATCTCAAAACTATCGTGCCAATTTCAGGTTTGATTGGAGTTAAGGAATTGATGTGGAAAAATGGTTCAGCAGAAGCACGTGCTCCAATAATGCACAATGGAGTCTACGGCTCTTATGGATTCGATGGTGATGAAGAAGACTATGGGAATTTATGCCCGGACTACCTTATTGGCCCAGGTACTGGAGTTTCTGCATGGATGTTTGGTTCAGAAATTGCAGGAGATTATTGGGCAGAGAGATATTTCTTAGACAGGGTACTAGACAATTATGGAGGTTCTGTTTATCTAATTCAAGGAATGCATGATTGGAATGTAGACCCTCATATGGCGGTACCTACAATTAACATGCTAAAAGATAGAGGCATAGAGGCAAAGGGCCTATTTGGTCAATGGGATCACGATTATCCGGATAGGCCTATTCAACTCTTTGAACGTTCAGACATGGGTGGAAGAGGGGGAGAGGCTTTCCCTGAAATGATTAGATTCGATTGGATGCAGGACCTTCTTGAATGGTTTGATTGGTATCTAAAGGGCGAAGGTTGGCAGCCAGAATTACATGTTGAGATTCAATCCAATCAGGGTTCGTGGCGTATTGAAGATAGGTACCCTGCTGATGATACAACCGAGGTAGTCATGGCTCTTGGAAGCGATTTGACACGTATTTCTGGTGGTTCAAATGTACTACCAGATGGTTCAACTGGTCCAGTCTATGAAAGTGCTCCACTTGAATCCGATATGTACATTCAAGGATTGCCAAGATTACATGTAGAAGTATCTACATCAACGGTTGGTGGTCAATTGTATGCATTACTCGAAGATTGTAACGGTAGTGATTGTATACACATTGGACATGCAATTATGGACTTACGATACCACGAAGGAGGGGAAGATTTGTCATCTACATGGACACCGGTGTTGGGTACAATTACAGCAATGATGGAATTCATTGCATTGGATGCTGAGATTGCTGCTGGCAATACAATTAGATTGACTCTATTGTCAACCGGTGAAGATTATCTTCCTGCATCTACCTCGTCGATTGTAACCATACAAGATGGAGAAGGTAGCACTCTTCAACTTGACACATACGAAAATTCTGACAATCCTAACGTGAACAGAAGATATTTCTCTCCGCCAGCATGCACTCACGATGTCTGTGAATGATTATCAGGGCGCCAAAGGGTGAATATTATTCCACATAGTATCATTACTATGGAAAATGAAATGAATCCTGTTTGTAAACTAAGGTTATGGTATTCTACAAGATAGCCAGCTGTTGTCGTCGATAGAGCTGCTGACGTTCCAAGAATTAGCATGTCCATAGAGAATACACGACCTCTAACTTCGTCTTCAACCCAACTTTGAGTTAGAACCGTTGATAGAACCCAATTTCCTCCACTCGCTGAGTGTGAGATAATAATCAATAGTACTGTAAGAGGTAAGTAATAATCTAGAGTTAATCCTACGAATAGGTAGAAGATTCCACTCACAGAAACCAATATTCCGATTAATGATGGCCATTTATTCTTGTCTTTGAAAACCGATCTTGCAATCAATGGACCGATTCCTGTTCCGATACCTCTCGCAAAGAAGAACAATCCGAACCCGAATGCTGCACCATATCCTGTTAAATCTGCACCAGCAAGAACTAGGAATACTCCTGCTAGGCCAGCGCCTCCGAGATTCCAAGAGGATTTAGCAAATACAATTCTCAGTAGTCTTTTGTCATTGTAAATTCTATTCCAACCGGTTTTAATATTCTTGATGGCCGTTCCAAACAACGGTCCTTTCATACTTTCATCGACTTTCTGTTCAATGGTCAGTGGAATGAGTATTATTGCAGATAGTAAGAATGTGAATGAATCAATAATGAATGCCGCATCAGTACCCCATTCACTAACTACTATTCCACCAAGCATTGCCCCCATACAGAGAGCAGTAGACCATGATGCACTACCTATCGCGTTTGCTGTAATCAAGTCCTCTTCATCAACAATATTGGGCACTGCTGCTCGCTCTGCAGTAACATAAACACCGTGCAGCAACATCATTACGCCTGAAATTGATATTAGCCACCACATATCTTCCTCGCCATCAACTAGAAGGAAGGACAATGCTAATCCAATTTGTAATACATTTGACCAAAACATCAAACTTTTGCGATTCAACCTATCGGCTAACAAACCATTAATTGGTTGTGAAATGCCGAACAAAAACATTCGTACTGCAAACAATATTCCTAATAAAAATTGAGAACCAGAATACTGAAGAATTAGCAAGAAAAGTGCAATGGTGTTGAACCACTCACCCAATAGTGAAATTACGCTGGCTGCCCACAGCCTGCGATATTTGGGATTACTAGAAAAAAATTCTATGTATCCTTTAGTCAAAATCACTCCTCCTCGGAACTTGACAATCCTGGTTCGAGGAGGCTACATAATATCCATTTAGAAGTGGGTGTGTTTGATTTATCGGCTGTAGAATTGAGGGGAACTAGGATATTTGCTTCTGGGAAATAGGTTGCTATATTTCCCTTCGGAATGTCATATGCGACTACCTGCCATCCATTACTCCGCCTTTCTTCAGAGGCAAAGTGTGAGACTATGTCAACGATATGACGTGATTTCCAACCTCTTTCAATCATATCTGTAGCATTCATTAGAACTATTCTTCGATTACCATGAATACCGCGATATCTGTCATGAAGGTCATAAATTGTAGTATTATATTGGTCATGAGATCTAATCGTCATCATGACAAACTTATCATCATCAATTGAAACATCAGGCAATGGATGAGTGATAAAATGGGCTTTTTTATCTGGTGTATTGAATGTTCTACTATCTCTTGGAGGGTTTGGGAGATAAAATCCATTAGGCACTCGAACACGCTCATTGTAACCATCAAAGCCAGCAAGTGCTTCACTCATCAAATCTCGAATCAAATCGTAATTACTAGCCATTGACATCCAATCTCTTTCATCATCGAGTACTTTCGTAGCTAAACTGGCAACTATCCAAGGCTCGCTACGTAGATGATTGCTAGAAGGCCTCAAGCCTCCTTTAGATGTATGAACAACGCCCATTGAATTTTCAACTGTGACAAATTGTTCACCTGATTCTTGGATGTCGATTTCAGTCCGTCCTAAGCATGGTAAAATTAGAGCAGTATCACCCGTTACTAAATGAGATCTATTCAACTTTGTAGATACTTGAACTGTGAGTTTCACATTATTAATTCCTAAAGCAGTTGTTTCAGTATCTGGAGTCGCAGAAATAAAATTACCTCCCATGCAGAAGAATAAATCGACATCACCTCTTCTCATCTGCTTTATCGCTTCTACAACATCAACGCCATGTTCTCGAGGACTGGTTATACCACACGCAGCATCCAACCTTTCTAGGAACGATTCTGAGGGTCGCTCCCATATTCCAACAGTCCTATCTCCTTGAACATTGGAATGTCCGCGTACAGGACATAATCCTGCACCTGGCTTACCTACATGACCACCCATTAACATCAAATTGGTTACTTCTTGAATTACAGCAACACCATTCCTGTGTTGAGTCAAGCCCATGGCCCAGCAAGCAATTGAGGCATTTGACTTAGCCAACATTCTACCAGCTGTTTCAATTTGGAATCGCGTGATTCCGGAATCCTTTTCGATTTGTTCCCACGGAGTAGAAGTGACATTTTCGATTAATGTTTGGAATCCAGTGGTTGAATTTTTGATAAATTCATGGTCTAGTGCATCTAATTCCAATTGAACCTTCATTAATCCGTGAATTAAGGCAGCATCTCCTCCAATTTTTACTTGCATATGGATGTCTGCTAAAGCCTCACTTCCAAATGATAATTTCATGTAATCCTGAGGATGTTTGAAGCGCACCAAACCTGTTTCAGGAAGCGGGTTAACATGAATAATTTGAGCACCTTTCCGTTTAGCATCCCTAAGAGCAGTAAGCATACGTGGGTGATTGGTCCCGGGATTTTGGCCAATCACCATAATGACATCTGAATGATTAAAATCTTCCAAGGTAACAGTTCCCTTTCCAATTCCTATCGCCTCGCCAAGACCTCTACCGCTCGATTCATGGCACATGTTTGAACAATCTGGCATGTTATTAGTGCCTAATGTCCTAGCAAATAATTGGTACATAAATGCGGCTTCGTTTGAAGTACGACCCGATGTGTAAAATACAGAACGATTTGGATCTTTAGAATCAGAAATTGCATTAGAAATTAATTCAAATGCATCATCCCAAGATATCTTTTCATACTTATTTCTCCCAGATTTCAAAACCATCGGATGCGAAATTCTACCTTGTTTGTTTAGCCAATAATCACTCTTGTGCGATAATTCTTGAACTGTATATTTTTCGAAAAATTCTGGGTTGACTGCGGCCTTCATCGCTTCATCAGCAACTGCTTTTGCACCATTTTCACAGAACTCAAAGGACGTCGAATGTTCGGGGTCTGGCCATGCACAACCAGGGCAATCAAAACCTTCGGATTGATTTACAGTAGTTAGCGTCTTAATTGTCTTAGTTAAGCCCATTTTTTTAAGTCCATGAACCATAGAAGAAGTTGCAGCAGGTATACCGGCAGCTATCGATTTTACACTCTTGATTTTCAGATTATTTTGGTCGGGAGGAGTGGTGGCAGAAACACCCTTACGACCTGACATTACACTAACCGGTCGACGAAGGCTTGTCAATGATGCGGCTCAAATCGCCTATTACAGCAGGACTTTGGTTTGATGCAAAACCGACCAATGTCATGCCACTGGCTCGTGCTAATGCCTCTGCTGCTGAACTTATTGCACCTACTGCAATAATCAATTCGACTCCCGAACGAACCCCTTTAGCAACTAATTCCCAACCTAATCTTCCAGATAATCCTACTATCTTTGGCTGGACTTCATTCCGAATACATGCACCAACTACCTTGTCGAATGCGTTGTGTCTGCCGATGTCTTCTCGTACAAACAATATATTGCCTGATTGATCAAATACTGCAGCAGCATGAACACCTCCAGTAGCTGCGAACCTAGGTTGGTTCATCTTCATATGATTCATCATTTCTCCGAGTTCTGCATCCAATGAAATGGTTCTCGTAATCAATTCAAGTGGGACTTCAATATCACCTGTTGTACAGGCACCACACGCCGCAGTCAGTAAATCTTCAGCGGGACGTTTTCTGATTGTACCGGTTAGATATACATCGTTATCACTTACAGATATAGAATAAATCACGCCCCTATTTTCACAATGAATATGGCCATACGCCAAATCTTCTAAGTCATATGGCGATGCAAGTAATCTAACCACTATCTCTTCATGGCAATGAATTGTAACAATAGTTTCCTCGGCTAATTCATCGTTTTCAAGTCTAGCGCAACCATCAACCAACCGGTGTATTGGGCGTTCGACCATGTGTACTCGAATAGTATCTAGCCAATAGAAATTACGAGATTATTCAGGCCTATCAATATCAAAGAATTCAAACTGTAAGTCTACTAATTCAGCAGATGATTTAGCGTTTCTGTATGCTTCCAATGGCTCCTTGTTTAGTACAAAAAATTGTTCTCCCCAGCGAAACGCAGACAGCAAACGTCTAGCTTGCTCTTCTCTACCAATCAAGTATAGTGAGGCCGCTAATGCTTCAGCAGTTGTCATTTTGCTAGGTTTGCCCCAATTAACTGGATTTGCTGCAAGGAGGAGCGGTAACATGCGTCCTTTCAATTTCGTACGATTCATTACCTGTTCTACCGAATCTTCAATTTGAGCCCATGAACAATCTAGTCCAACTAAAGCGCCCCCTTCTTTGAGCAATAAGGAATGGTCTTCTGGTCCAAGCACCTTTCCACATAGAGGTTCTAGAATAATTCCTCTACGTGGGAGGCGGTTAAATTTCTCATGTAATTCTATGTCACCACGTCGTGATAATCGTACGGCTGTATTCTTTTTAGGATCATCTTGTGCAAGCCATATTGCATGAACTTGTACGCGATTAGAACTATTCATTCCTTGCCACCTAGTAAGAAATCCCCGAGGGTAAATCCTCTTGATTGCCCGGTGTTTACATGTCGATTTTCATCAGGAGATGCTTCTACCATCAATACAATATCTAGGGCTCGCTCTAATTTACGAATCACCGCATCAGTAGGTCTCTTTCCAGATTCTACATTGTTGATAACGTTGATCTTTTCTGCCATTTTACGCGCTAACTCGCGTTTATCCCAGCCTTTGGATGTTCTTGCATCTACAACTCTCTTGGAAAAATCCGATGCTAATTCCTTCTCTCCTCTCAACATAATGTCCTTGCCCTTTTTACCAATTCCACCATATCCACCTGAAGTGGCGTTTGAATTATTGACTCTAGCAAGACCTGGAGCGACCTTCTTCTCTTCCAATCCCATTTTCTCAGTACATCGTTTGCATGCTTGGACTTCTGCCCTTCCCATGATTACAGGTCTAGTACCAACCTTCATCGCACCGCATACTTCACAATCAGGCATAGGTCCACCTGTACGGTTGTTGAGTCGGATGTTCATCAAGCCTTCGTAAGTACACATGTATTAGCATAATACACACATAGTTGAATAAGGGTGGCCGCTGTAGTAAATTCATGGGAACCGACATTGATAAGGGTTTGAGCGAACCTTTAGCAAAGGATGACAAGGACCTAAAAGCGCTTGAGTCTGATTACGCTCGCTTAAGCGATGAAGCTCAAAGACTAATTTCCGAGAGAATACAATTGGAAAGTGATTTAGCCAATGTTAAGAAGAGAGCGAGCCGCCTCGATGAGGAAGTTCGAATACTGAAGAACCCCCCACTAATTGTAGGGCATTTGCAGGACATCTTGGATGATGAGCGCGCAATTGTACGTTCATCAAATGGTACTGTTTTCCAGGTTTCTATTAATCAGAGATTAAGCAAAGAGAAGTTGCGACCAGGAGCCAGAGTTGCATTAAATCAAGATACTCTTTCCGTAATTGAAATTTTACATGATGCATGGGACCCTATGGTTTCTGGTGCTGAGATGGTTGAGAAACCTAATGTCGACTACGGAAATGTTGGTGGCCTAGATGAGCAAATTCTTCAAGTCCGAGAGTCGATCGAATTACCACTTGAAAAGCCTGACTTATTCCGAAAAGTCGGTATTGAACCTCCAAAAGGTATTCTATTAGTTGGACCACCTGGCTGTGGAAAAACAATGTTAGCTAAGGCTGTTGCCAGCCAAACTAAAGCCTCATTTATTCGAATGGTTGGATCAGAACTTGCCCAGAAATATATCGGGGAAGGCGGCCGAATGGTAAGGGAGTTATTCTCTCTAGCCAAGGATAAATCACCGGCAATAATTTTCTTAGACGAAATTGATGCTATAGGTGCAAAAAGACTTGATTCAGCAACTAGTGGTGATAGAGAAGTTCAACGCACATTAATGCAATTATTAGCTGAACTAGATGGATTCGATGCTTTAGAGGATGTAAAAATAATTGCAGCAACAAATCGGCCAGATATATTGGATGACGCATTATTGCGCCCAGGTAGATTTGACCGAGTGATTGAAATTCCACTACCTGATGATGATGGAAGAAAGACCATTCTTAATATCCACCTCAGTAAGATGTCTACTACAAGAGTAAATATTGCGAAAGTAGTAGAGCAAACCGAAGGTTTCAGTGGCGCTGAATTGAAAGCGACAACTGTAGAATCTGGTATGATTGCAATTCGTGATGGCCGTTCTAAGGTCAAGCAAGAGGACCTTCAATTAGCAGTTGATAGGATAAAGAAGAAGCGTGAAACAAACGGAATTTCATCTTCTCCAGATGCACTATATGGTTGAATATTCGGTAATGTTCATCAGTCGCCGTCTTAGGCCATTACTCTATGTCAGACAGGATAGTTGAATGCGTACCTAATTTTTCTGAAGGTCGGAATCAGCAAATTATCGATGCGATAAGTAGTGCTGGTAGAGGGATAGATGGAGCTAGAGTTTTGGGGATAGAGCCCGATGCAGACTATAATCGAACAGTCCTAACAATCGCAGGTGAACCTGATGCCGTTTCTAATGCAGCATTCGAAGTGATCAAAGCATCTCTCGAACATATTGATATGAGGACTCATGAGGGCGAACATCCGCGTATAGGCGCAGTAGATGTATGCCCATTCGTTCCTTTAGAGGGAGTCACAATGGATGAGTGTGCTGATTTATCTCGTGAATTAGCGATTAGAGTTTCTAGTGAACTTGGAATTCCCACATTCCTGTATGGCGCAGCCGCAATATCACCCGATAGGGAACTACTTTCGGACCTAAGAAAGGGACAATATGAGGGATTCAAAGAGCGTCTTGAAAATGGTGGGCCACATTTGCCGGACTTTGGGCCTAAACAGTGGAATAGCACGGTGGAAAAATTTGGAGCAGTTGTAATCGGGGCGAGGCAGATACTCGTGGCATACAATGTAAATGTCGATGAAGAAGATGCAAAAACTGCTAGGGTTGCTGGTTCCTTAGTACGTACGACTGGGCGTTTACTCAAACAAGAAGACGGTAGAAGAACTCGTATTCCTGGCATGTTACCTATGGTTCAGGGAATGGGGTTGCCACTTGAAGCCCATGGTATCTCACAGGTCTCTATGAATTTGCGTGATGTATCAATTACTCCAATGCATATTGCCTTCGAGGCTGTCAAATCTATTGTTAATGACCACGGGGTAGATACTTGCGGTTCAGAATTGGTTGGTTTAGTACCTCTTTCTGCGATGATCGAATCTGGAAAGTGGTACGCAATGGATGGTTGTGATGATGAACAGGAATTAGTTAATGCAGCCATTCAAGGACTTGGTTTGGACAAATTGGGGCCATTCAATGCAAATGAGAGAATAATTGAATGGGCACTAAAAGGAGGTAATGAATAATGAAGACGCCATGGATGGAGATGACAGTAAGAGATTTTCAAGCAGCATTGGCATCATCATCACCTACTCCCGGGGGTGGAACTGCTGCTGCAATAGCACTTGGTCAAGCATCAGCATTGACTGTTATGGTGTGTGATTTGACAATTGGTAAAGATAAGTGGCAGGAAGGATGGGATATTGCTGAAAAAGCAATGTTAACATCTGTGAAAACCATGAGTAGAGCAGGAGAATTGGCAGATGAAGATAGTGATGCCTTCGATGAAGTTATGGCCGCATTCAAGATGCCTAAGGGTGACGATGATGAAATCACAGTCAGAAGAACTGCGATTAGATCAGCAACATTGAAAGCAACCGAAAAGCCATATGAAACTGCAGAATTAGCACTTATGTTGTTGAAATTATTACCAGATTTGGCATCCAAGGGTAATGCCAATGCTGTATCTGATGTCGGTGTTGCTGGTTTATTGGCGAGTGCTGCATGCAAGGGTGCTTTGTTCAATGTTGACATTAATCTAGGTAGTTTGCCTGAGGATTATGCTTCCGATATTCGTAAGAATGCTCCAATTATTCAAGACGAATGCCGATTATTATCGCGCAAAGTAATGGATGCAGTCAGAGAGAGATTGTGATTATCTCACCTGAGAGCCGGTTGCTATATCGCCATCAATGGTTACTAATTTGACCCCGCCCTTACCATCATCAGCAGCTAACATCATTCCTTCGCTCATTACACCTCTTAGTTTTCGAGGCTTCAAGTTAGCTACGAAAACTACAGACTTACCAGTCATTTCCTCAGCAGTATAGTATTCTTTGAGTCCAGCACAGATTGTTCGACCTTCTTCTGTACCATCATCAATAGATACAACGTAAAGTTTGTCAGCATTTTCGTGATCACTGACAGATACAATCCTGCCAACGCGCAATTCAACTTCCATAAATGTCTCAAAGTCGAGATGTGTTGTTCCTTCTGGCATTTCCTTCACTTCCTTTTTCTTCTTTTTACCGCCCTTGACACTATGGCTAGGGTCTTCATCCTTGGATGGTTCATCCGCTGCAAGAGATTTTTCTTGCTCTAGAATCTCATCTAAATCTAATCTCTGGAAAAGGGGTTTTGCTTCTGCATTACTCCACTTATATTCAACATTCCAATCGATTGCTGAGTTCCATTCGACTTGTGAAACTTCACCACTCTCTCCCAAAGCATCCCACAAACGTTGTGCACTAAATGGCAAGAACGGTTGTGTCAAAATAGCAAGGTATCTGGAAAGGCGCCAACCAAAAGAGAGTTTTGACATAGATTCTTCAGCACCGTCTCCATCCAAATCTTTCAAGAATTTCCACGGTGTAGCCGATTGAAGCATCTGGTTGCCAAGTTGTGCAGCAGTCATGATGCTGCGCAGTGCTTCTTTGAAGCGGTGGCGTTCTAAACTCGAAGTAACTTCAGAATGAATTTTCTCTAATTTAGCCATTTCATCACGACAGAAATCGAGATTTTCGAATGTTGGTAATTTTCTATCGTCAGGTAAACGTGCTCCGAGTGTCAAAACACGGTGGACAAAATTGCCGTAAGCGGCTATTAATTCCGAATTTATCTTCTCAACAAAGTCTGGCCAATTAAAATCAGTATCATGATTTTCTGGCATGTTTATTGATAGGTAGTACCTCAGTGTATCTGGATCAAATCTATCCAAAAATGAAGGTAACCACACTGCATGTTTACGAGATTTAGAGAATTGTCCACCTGCTAGCATCAAATATTCCATGGCAGGGACGTTGTCTTCCAGATTTAATTCACCAGGTCCTGGTAATGTAGGCTTAGATTCAGAATCTAATCCTTTAGCTGCATGATTTAATCCCATGATTAATGCAGGCCAAATAACTGTATGGAAGGGGATATTGTCCTTTCCTAAGAAATACAAGTGTCTAGGTTTAGTTCCATCATCAGATATTTTCCACCATTTTTCCCAATCATTTTGATTAGCAAAGCGCTGTGACCATAATTTCGCACACGAATAGTAACCCTGCACTGCTTCAAACCATACATAGATGCACTTTCCATCCCATTCTTCGCCTTCTAATGGCAATGGTATTCCCCAATCAAGGTCTCTAGTAACCGCTCTTGGTCTCAACCCCATATCCAGCCACTGCTTTGTCATGGCGCGTACATTTGACTTCCAAACCGATTGTTTTTGGTTTGCATGTTCTTCCAATGCTTCTTGAAATAGATCGAGTCGGTAAAATAAATGTTCAGTATCACGAATTGCAATTTCAGCACCAGGGTTCATTTTGGACCTAGGATTCTTCAATTCATGTGCTTCGTATGTAACTCCACATTCATCACATTGGTCCCCGCGAGCTCCATCGTATCCACAAGTAGGACATTCCCCTTCGACATATCTGTCAGGGAGAAATCTACCACCATCATCACGAATTTCATAATACTGCTGCATTACCTTACGTTCGAATAAACCTGCTTTCATCAAAGATTGAAAGTTTTCAGAAACGATTTGATAATGCTCCTTATCGCTTGTTCTGTTGAACAAAGATCCTCCGAATTCTACACCTCTAGGGTCTATATTTGGCTCCCATGAACATCCTAAATCGAGTAATGCTTTGGTATTGATAGTATGATATTTATCAACAATATCTTGGGGCGATACGCCTTGAGTTTCTGCGGCTACTGTAATTGGTGTACCGTGTTCATCTGAGCCCGAAACCATTAGCACACGATTACCTCGTGCTCTTTCGAATCTTGCCTGTATGTCGGGTGGTAAATAGCAACCTGCGACATGACCTAAGTGTAGTGGGCCATTAGCATATGGCCAAGCAACACAAACAAGAACATGCTCTCCTGACATAGGTGTCACCTATCCTGTCGGATGCAATAAACTACATGAGTCCTGTGTATGTTGAAGTGGAGAAAACTCAAGAACTATACTCTCGACAGACATAATGGGCCGATTGCCCGAGGAGTTCGTTGAACCCCATGGCAGACTACACAATGCTGATCATTTATGGTTCCCTAGCACTGGGTGTTTCATTCCTATGTTCAATGCTTGAAGCTGTGCTATTGTCGATGTCGATGTCGCATGTAAGCATCATGAACAAGTCAGGTGACAAAAACGGTGCAAGATGGGCTAGGTTAAAGGAAGATGATTCGGTAAAACCTCTGACTGCAATACTAACTCTAAACACAATTGCTCATACAATGGGTGCTGCTGGAGTTGGAGCAGAAGTAGCAAGGATATGGGGAGATGATAGACTAACTGTGGCATCGATAATCCTTACATTAGCAGTACTATTCTTTTCAGAAATTATTCCGAAGACAATAGGTGCGGCCTATTGGAAAAAACTGACTTTACCATCTGGATTCATTTTATCAGGAATGACAAAAATGCTTACACCATTCTTTGTTCCATTACTTATGTTCAAGCGGTTGCTACCAAAAGCAGAATCTGCCTCAATTACTCGTGACGAGTTACATGCTCTAGCAGATATTAGCGAAGAAGAGGGTGAATTAGAGGAAGATGAAGAGACTGTGATTCACAACCTATTGGCATTACGTGAGATGCCTGTTAAGGACATCATGACTCCTAGAACCGTGACTCTAGCATTCAAACACGATTGGACAATCAGGCAAGTACTTGATGAGACTAAGATCTTGAGGTTTGGAAGAATGCCCGTTTACGAAGAATCCATTGACCAATTGTCTGGATTTGTTTTGCGTTCGGATATTTTGATGGCTGCATCTATGGATGAATGGGACAAGGTTTTGTTTGATATGAAGAAACCTCTACTAACAATTGGTGTTGAGGATAGTGTTGATTTAGCATTGGAAACATTCCTCAAATCAAAAGTGCAAATTCTAGCGGTTGTCGATGAATTTGGAGGAACAGCTGGACTCGTAACAATGGAAGACGCAATTGAAACACTACTTGGTGAAGAGATAGTGGATGAGTTAGACGAACACGAAGATATGAGGGAACTTGCTCGTGAGCAAGCAAGTACATTAGAAGAAGAGTGATTAATTCATCATTTTGTCAATCCAAGATTCAATTATAGTGTCTCTCTCTTGATTGACACGATTTTTTGCGTGAGTGAGAGATTCGATTAAATGGGCTTGAATATCTAACTCCTTCGACATTAACAAATCATAGTGATATCGACCTAATCTGTTATCATTCATAGCTTGCATTAACAATATTGGAACTTGCGGGTAACCCCATTCTGGAAAATCAATATCCTTCCATTCTAAATGATCAATTTCCGGATGTATCTTTTTGAAACCCTTTATCGCCCATTTTTTTAGTAAGGGTAGCATAAATGAGATTTTTCCTGACATTTGTTCAAGTATGGGCGAATAAGCAGCCATCGGCGATTCTAGCATCAATGTCCCATAGTCTTC
>TARA_B100001778_G_scaffold61566_1_pt1 | contig 16893 bp, 11 predicted proteins | sample TARA_B100001778 | Tara Oceans TARA_B100001778 (sample SAMEA2623826) | marine metagenome | biome: marine biome (ENVO:00000447); feature: deep chlorophyll maximum layer (ENVO:xxxxxxxx); material: "saline water (ENVO:00002010), including plankton (ENVO:xxxxxxxx)" | depth 40 m
TGCCTTTTGAATGTAAAAAAAATGGCAAAAGTGAATTCCTATGAAGAAATTGTTGCTCAAGTAAGTTTCAAGTTTTTAAAGATAAAAGAATGTAATTTGGATTATTTCATGATTGCTAATCCCAATACTTTAATAGAAATATCCTCTCAGGATTCAATTTATAGAAATAGGGCTTTTATAGCTGTTAAATTTGGAGAGACTAGATTAATTGATAATATAGCTTTATCTTAAATTATTAATTTAGCATTGGGTATAAATTCAATAATAAATATTTGTCAAGATTGAAATTAATAATTAAAATATTTAAAATATTTATTCCTCTTTTAATTGGGATTTTTTTTATATACTTAAGCTTCAAAAACACTACCCAAGAGGATAGAGAAAACATATTAAAATTCGTTAAGAATGCAGATTATAGATACGTTTTATTATCTCCCTTTCTAGGGTTTTTAAGTCATTTATCCCGGGCATATAGATGGAAATATTTATTATCGCCATTAGGATATAACCCATCATTTTTAAATTCAACTCTATCAGTTTTCATTGCATATATTGCTAATCTCGGAATCCCCAGATCTGGAGAAATCATCAGGGCGACTGTAATGAACTCCTATGAAAAGATACCTTTTGAAAAAGGTTTTGGCACTATTATAGCAGAAAGAATTATAGATCTAATTATTCTAATCTGTTTCCTTTTTATAGCACTAATAATTCATTTTGACCTTGTAATATCTTTTATACCGATCGAAAAATTTGAAACCAGTAATATTTTACTCTTTTTGTTTATTTTGAGTATAGTAGTGTTCCTTTGGAAATTCATTTTTAAAAAATTAAATTTCACGATCATAAAGAAAATTAAATTCTTTTTTTCTGGTTTATGGGAAGGAGTCATTTCATTAAGAAAAATTGAAAAAAAATCTTCTTTTATTTTTCACACATCTTTTATATGGATAATGTACGTTGCAATGTTTTATGTCATTAAATGGTCTTTGCCTGAAACATCTTCTTTATCCCTAATTGAACTTATCCCTGCTTTTGTAATTGGAGGGCTAACAATTTCTGCTACAAACGGAGGAATTGGAATTTATCCTTATTCAATATCCCTGGCTCTTTTTGCATTTGGGATTTCAAATGAATCAGGGCTAGCCTTTGGGTGGATCATTTGGACTGCTCAGACAGCAATGATTGTTTTTTGCGGTGGCCTCTCTTTTTTTATTTTGCCTATAGTTAACAGGTCAAAAAAAATTAAATTTAGTTCTCAAAATGAATAAAATTAAAAAATCTTTTTTTTGTCAAAATTGCGGAGCTAAACATGTAAAATGGCAGGGGCAATGCAACACCTGTAAAGAATGGAATTCTCTTTTAGAAGAAATAATTTCAACTGAATCATCACAAAATTGGAATCCTCAAAATCAAAAAAATAATTCTCGCCCTAAAGCTCTTCAAGTTAATGAGATAAAAGAAGCTGCTGAAATCACGATAGATAGTTTTGACCAAGAACTTAATCGTGTTTTAGGCTCTGGAATAGTCTCTGGGTCTCTAATTCTTTTATCTGGTGAACCAGGGGTTGGAAAATCGACACTCTTACTTCAAATTGTTATGAACTTGAATTTTAAAACTCTATACGTTAGTGGAGAAGAGAGTCAAAATCAGATAAAATTAAGAGCAGAGAGAATAAGATCATCTTCTAATAAGTGCTACATACTTAATGAAACATTGACGGAAAATATATTTGAGCAAATAAAGAAAATTGATCCTTCTATTGTTATTATAGACTCAATACAAACGCTCAAATCAATGAATATTGAAAATAGTCCAGGAAGTGTTTCCCAAATTAGAGGGTGTGCTGAACAATTCATAAAATTTTGTAAAGAGACTAGTGTGCCAGTTTTTTTGGTTGGCCATATAACAAAAGATGGACAAATTGCAGGCCCAAAAATTCTTGAACATATGGTAGATGTAGTTCTTCATTTTGAAGGAGATAAAAATAATATATATAGAATCCTAAGAGCTAAAAAAAATCGATATGGATCTACATCTGAAATAGGAATTTACACTATGGAATCTATTGGGCTTTCGCCTGTTTCTAATCCTAATGAATTACTAATTCCTTTTAAAGAAGAGTTTTTAAGCGGGCATGCTATAGCGTGTATTCTAGAAGGATCTAGACCTTTAATGATCGAGGTTCAAGCTCTTGTTAGCTCAGCAGTTTATGGAACACCTCAAAGGACAAGTAATGGATTTAACTCGAAAAGGTTAAATATGCTTCTCGCCATACTTGAAAAAAGAGCAGGTTTTGCTCTTGGAACAAAGGATGTTTTCATTAATATAACTGGAGGAATCTCGGTTGAGGATCCTTCTATTGACCTTGCTGTTATAACTGCCATTTTATCTAGCTACCATGATATTTCTGTTCCCCAAGACTACTGCTTTTCTGCAGAGATAGGATTATCTGGTGAAATTAGACCTGTCTCAAAAATAGATCAAAGAATAAAAGAATGCTCAAAATTAGGGTATAAAAATTTTGTAACTTCAAAGTCTAGCAAAATTCAAAAATCAATTGGTAAAACAAAAATAGTAGCTGTCTCCAAGATAGAAGGGCTAATTAATTTTCTTTTTGCTTGAGCAAATATTTTCAATCTAAATAATGTAACTTTATTTAAAATTATTAATCTAGATGGAAAAAATAATTCATAGTTTCTTAAAAGAGGTAAGTTCCAGAAATCAAAACGAACCAGAATTCATGCAAGCTGTGACAGAGGTAGCTGAAAATGTAATCCCTTATATTGTTAAAAATAAAATTTATTATGGGCAAAATATTCTTTTAAGAATGGTTGAGCCTGAAAGAGTTCTCTCTTTTCGTGTTGCATGGATTGATGATAATGAGGAAATACAGGTCAATAGAGGGTACAGGGTAGAAATGAATTCTGCAATAGGTCCCTACAAAGGTGGATTAAGGTTTCATCCAAATGTTAATTTAAGTGTTTTAAAATTTTTAGCATTTGAGCAAATTTTTAAAAATAGCTTAACTACTCTCCCAATGGGAGGGGGAAAAGGAGGAGCTGATTTTGATCCTAAAGGGAGAAGCGATACTGAGGTTATGAGATTTTGTCAAAGCTTTATGACAGAACTATTTAGACATATCGGCCCCAATAGAGATATCCCGGCTGGAGATATAGGAGTTGGTAGTAGAGAAATTGGGTACCTTTTTGGTCAATACAAAAGGTTAAAGAATGAATTCACTGGAGTTTTAACAGGAAAAGGTACAAGTTGGGGTGGGTCTCTAATAAGACCTGAAGCTACAGGATATGGCGTTGTATACTTCACTGAAAAAATGCTCGAAACCCAAAAAAAATCAATGAAAAATAAAAAAATTATTATTTCAGGTTCTGGAAATGTTGCTCAATATGCTGCAGAGAAATGTTTGTCTCTTGGAGCTAAAGTTCTTTGCTTGTCTGATTCTTCTGGATATATATATGAAAAAGATGGTTTTAGTAAAGAACAACTCTCCCACATAATGGAAATTAAAAATGTGAAAAGAGCAAGGATTAGAGAATATCAAAAAAAATACCCTAAAGCAATATTTGAAGCAAATAAAAAACCATGGGGGATATCCTGTGATATTGCTTTACCATGTGCTACCCAAAATGAATTATCTGGTGAAGACGCAAAAATTTTAGTGAAAAATGGATGCTTTTGTATTGGTGAAGGAGCCAACATGCCCTCAACCTCTGAAGCAGTAAAGTATTTTATTGACAACAAAATTCTATTTGCTCCGGGGAAAGCCTCAAATGCAGGAGGTGTTGCAGTTTCTGGACTAGAAATGGCTCAAAATTCTCTGCGCTATAGTTGGTCAAGAAAAGAAGTGGATGAAAAACTTAAAAATATTATGTCAGATATACATAAATCCTGTCTTGAATTTGGATCAGAAAAAGGATATGTAAATTATGTTAAGGGAGCGAACATTGCTGGGTTTGTAAAAGTTGCTGAAGCAATGTTAGCACAAGGAGTTGTCTAAAAATATATCTCCTGATGCTTGTCGATACAGATGCAATTGTAATAAGTAATTTAAAATACAACGATTCTAGTCTAATAGTTACTTGTTATTGTGAAAAAATAGGGTTAAAATCATTCATTGTAAAAGGTGTTTTGAAGTCAAAAAAAGGACAAATGCGGAGGTCTTTTTTTCAGCCTCTCAACATTATATCAATAGTAACAAGTTTACAAAAGAATAAACCTCAAAAACTACATTTTTTTAAAGAGATTAAAATCATAGAACCTCTTCAGAAAATTCATTTAGATATAAAGAAAAATAACATTGCCCTTTTTATTTCTGAAATTTTAAAAAAAACGTTGCCTGAAGATGGCGGAGTTAATATCAAATTATTTTATTTCCTTAAAAAGTCTATTTTAGATCTTGAACGCAAAAAAATTTCATCCGCTTTTTATCTAAAATTCTTAACAGAACTAAGTGGTTTCTTAGGATTTTATCCTAATATGGAAAATATTGACAATCCCTTTTTTGATCTTGAAACGGGTTGCTTTTCAGGAACTGAAAATCCTGATAACTCAATAAAAGGAGAATCTCTTGGAAAATTTAAAAAAATATTAAATACGGATATTGATCAGATTAACTTAATATCAATTTCTAAGAATTACAGAAAGGACATTCTAAGTAATTTAATACAATATTTTCGTATACATTTACAAAGTTTTAATAATTTAAAGTCTTATAAAATTTTAAATGATCTATTCTAAAAAGTATAGAATCAAGTTTTTATTCCTTTTTTTCAGCATAAATCTATATGCTCAAGAAATTTGGGTAGAAGATAACAACTCTGGAGAGCCCCTTGAGGGTGTTGCTGTCTTTAATCAAGATAAATCTAGAAGTACAATAACGGATAAATATGGTAAGGCTTCATTAGAAATTTTTTCTCCAAATGATTCTTTGAATTTTCAAATTTTAGGATATGAGAATTTAAAATTTAAACTTTTTGATTTGGTTGAGATAAGTATGAAAACTTTAAAAATGATTCCTCAAAATCAGATCCTCCAGGAAGTTTTTCTATCAGTTGCAAGATCAAAAACATCTGCTAATAAAATTGCTGAAAAAGTTTCAATTGTTTCTGCTAAAGAAATTGAGAAAAGATCTGCTCTGAGTGGTGCAGAAATTTTAGAAATTAGTCCAAGTGTCCGAATTCAAAGGTCCCAAGGTGGAGGAGGGAGCCCTGTATTACGAGGATTTGAAGCTAATCGTGTTTTATTAGTAGTTGATGGAGTCAGAATGAATAATGCAATTTATAGGTCTGGTCATTTACAAAATGCTATTACCGTTGACCCTCATAATATAGAAAGGGTAGAGATAGTTTTTGGTTCTTCATCAGTAGGATATGGATCTGATGCCCTGGGCGGAGTTATTCATTACTACACAAAATCTCCTGAAATAAATAGGGAAAATATGTTTTCTCATGAATTTTCTAGTTCGTTTAATACTGCCAATTCCTCAAGTGTAAATAATTTAACAACTTCTTTGAGTTTTAAAAAATGGGGTAGTATTACAAGTTTTAGTTATTCAAATTTTGGAGATATTTTATCTGGAGATAACAGAATCCACAATTATTCAGAATGGGGCTTAACAAATTTTTATTCAGAGAATAATAGAAATAATTACTCTGCTTCTCCAACTTTTAACTCAACTCCTAGTTTACAGAAAAACACAGGATATAATCAGTATGATCTGTTTCAAAAGTTTTCGATACGTCTCCCAAAAGACATGTTGCTTAATCTTAACCTTCAGTATTCATCATCTTCTGATATTCCTAGATATGATAAATTATCTGAAATTAAGAATGGTACTTTAAAATTTAGTGAATGGTATTATGGCCCTCAAGAGCGTATATTTATCTCCCCTCAGCTAAAGTTTTTTCTAGGGAAATCATGGCTAAAAAAAGGAACAATAACAGGTGCTTTTCAGAAAATTAAGGAGTCTCGTATTAATAGAAAATTTGATGAGCTTAGAAGATTGTATTTTAATGAAAAAGTTAATGTTTTTAGTTTAAATGCTGATTTTAACGGTAGCGGTGGATCAAATATCTCTTATTCTTATGGGCTTGAACTAACCCATAATTCAATTGATTCGAATGCTTTCTCCAACGATTTAGTCATTAACAACGAGAGAATTTCCAATTTAATTAATTCACAAAGTATCCCATCTAGATACCCCGATGCTGGAAGTAGTTATTCTAGCTATGCTGCTTATTTTAACTTCATATATGAGTTAAGTGAAAAGCTTACTTTTAATGCAGGAATTAGAATTACTTCAACACTTTTAAAGGCAAATTGGAATGATTCAACAAGGGTTAACAAACTACTTTCGTCCTTAAATCTTAAAAAAGAAGCTCTTACAGGCACAATTGCTTTAACCTATCTTCTCAAAGAAAAATGGAAATTAAGTAGTCTTATTTCAAGTGGTTTTAGAAATCCCAATATTGATGACATTGGAAAGGTTAGAGAAAATTCAGGTTTCCTACTTGTGCCAAACTCATTTTTAAAACCAGAATATGCTTATACTTTTGACGCAGGTATTGTTTTTTCTGAAAAAAATAATAATTATGCGTCATTAAGAGGTTATGCTACCCTTGTATCTAGACATATTGTTAGATCTGATTTTTCTATTTTTGGAGATACGACAACAGAAAGTTTAGAAACGATTATTTATAATGGTGATGAAGTAATAACTCAAGCAAATAAAAATTTGGGAAATAGATTTATATATGGGCTCTCATCAGAATTTGGTTATCAACTTAATAAAAGATTTAATTCTAGGTTTAATTTTACTTTCACCAAGGGGAATAAAGACTATTCTGCTGGTCCAATGCCATCTATCCCTCCTTTTTTTGGTTCATTTTATCTTAATTATGAATCTCCTAAAATAACTGCACAAATTAATTGGAAATTTAGTGCTTCAAAAGATCCATATGAATATAGTTGGGGCGGAGAAGACGGTCTTGATGAAACTCCAATAATTAATCCTCTTGTTCTTGATGAAAGAGAAAAATATGCTGGAAGCCCAAAATGGAATACTTTATCCCTTTTCTCTCAATATAGATTTTCAGAGAAAACAAAATTAAAATTTGGAATGACTAATATTTTTGATATTCACTACCGAACTTTTGCCTCAGGAATTTCTTCTGAGGGAAGAAGTTTTTATGTTGGTATTAAAACGAAAATATAATTACATCATCCATATTTTATCTATAAAATATTTATTTTTGCGAACTACCAGAAGATTGAATTTTAATGGCTTTTAAAGAATATAAACAGTTGTCTTTGACTAATCTCTCAAAAGAAATACTTACTTTCTGGGGAGAAAAAGAAATTTTCAAAAAGAGCATTAGTTCTAGGAAAAATAGTCCCTCTTTTGTCTTTTATGAAGGTCCCCCCTCTGCTAATGGTACCCCGGGAATTCATCATGTAATGGCACGAACAATAAAAGATATTTTTTGCAGATACAAAACGCAAAAAGGGTATAAAGTAGAGAGAAAAGCTGGTTGGGATACTCATGGGCTTCCTGTTGAATTAGGAGTGGAAAAAGAGCTTGGAATAACAAAAAAAAATATTGGAGAAACTGTATCAGTTGAGGACTATAATCTTGCCTGTAAAAAGGCTGTGATGAAATATACTAACGAATGGGAAGAACTAACTCATAAAATTGGTTTTTGGATTAACATAAATGATCCATATAAAACCTATGATTCAAAGTATATGGAATCAGTCTGGTGGCTCATAAAAGAAATTTACAATAAAGGATTGCTTTATAAAGGATATAATATTCAGCCATATTCCCCAAAAGCCGGAACTGGTCTAAGTTCACATGAATTAAATCAACCTGGCACATATAAAAATGTAACAGACACTAGTGTTACAGCCCAATTTAAAACTATTAATGAATCTTTACCTAAAAAAATTTTTAAAGAAATTCCTCTCTATATACTCGCATGGACAACTACGCCTTGGACGCTCCCGTCTAATACTGCATTAACTGTCGGGGCAAAGATCAATTATATTATAATAGAAACATTTAATGAATACACTCTTTTACCTATTAGAGTTTTATTGGCAAAAGATCTAGTTGATAAATACTTCAACAAAAAATATACTCTTGTAAATGAATATTCTGAACTATCAATAAAAAGAAAAATAAGTAAAATTCCTTACTATATAGAACAAGAAATAAATGGGAAGGATCTTGAGGGAATTAAATATGAACAAATTTGGTCTGATTCGCCCTTGCCCGCTGATACCCCAGAAAATGCCTTCCGTGTAATCTTAGGAGATTTTGTCTCTACTGAAGAAGGAACTGGAATAGTTCATACAGCCCCTACCTTTGGGGCAGATGATGCGAAGGTTGCAAAAGAAGCTTCTCCGCAGGTTCCTCCTCTTTTAATATATGATGAAGAGAAAAATAAAGTTCCATTGGTTGATCTAGAAGGTAAATTTAGAAATGAATTGATTGGACTAGGAGGTAAATATGTAAAAAATGAATATTATGATACTGATGTTCCTGATAAATCTGTAGATATTGAAATAGCTATTAAATTAAAAGAAGAAAATAAGGCGTTTAAGGTTGAAAAATATGTTCACTCTTATCCAAATTGTTGGAGAACAGACAAACCAATTCTTTACTATCCCCTTGATTCATGGTTTATAAAAGTTTCCAAAATCAGAGCCTCTATTGCAGACTCTAACAAAAGTATTAATTGGAAACCTAAATCAACTGGTGAAGGGAGGTTTGGTAAATGGCTTAGTAATGCAAATGACTGGAATCTATCTAGATCAAGATTTTGGGGAATCCCTCTGCCAATATGGGGGACAAAAGATAAGAAAGAAATTAAAGTAATCGGATCTATAAAAGAGCTTATTAAAGAAATTGAAGTTTCTTTATCTCATGGTATTATGAAATCTAACCCTTTCAAAAAATTTAAAGTTGATGACATGAGTGATGAAAACTATAAAGTGATTGATCTTCATAAACATGTATTAGATAAAGTAGTCCTCACTTCAAAAAATAATTTACCAATGCATAGAGAGAAAGACCTTTTGGACGTCTGGTTTGACTCCGGATCAATGCCATATGCTCAATGGCATTATCCATTTGAGAATAAAGAAAAAATTGATAATGGAGATGCATTCCCAGCAGATTACATAGCTGAAGGAGTTGACCAAACGAGAGGGTGGTTTTATACTTTACATATCATATCAAACATAGTATTTAATTCAGTAGCCTATAAGAATGTTATTTCTAATGGGCTCGTACTAGATAAAGATGGGCAAAAAATGTCCAAAAGACTAGGAAATGCAATTGATCCGTTTGAAACGCTAGAAAAATATGGTGCTGATGCCACAAGATGGTATATGATATCTAATTCAAACCCATGGGACAATCTAAAATTTGAATTATCTGGCGTTATGGAAGTCCAAAGAAAATTTTTTGGGACCTTATATAACGCTTATTCATTTTTTAGCCTCTATGCAAATATTGATAAGTTTTGTTACGAAGAGGCCATTATTCCAATTGAAAAACGTCCTGAACTTGATCGTTGGATAATTTCCGAATTAAATTCCCTTATTGATGAAGTAGATAATGCATATAATGATTATGAGCCAACAAAAGTTGCTAGAGCTATTTCATTTTTTGTACAAGAAAAATTAAGTAATTGGTATATTCGACTCTCCAGAAGGAGATTTTGGAAAGGTAATTATGAAAAAGATAAAATTTCTGGATTTCAAACACTTTATGATACACTCATTAGTATTGCTAAATTATCTGCTCCAATTGCACCATTTTATTCCGATGTTTTATATAGGGATTTAGTTTCAAACACAAAAGATCGATCTTATGAATCTGTCCATCTTTCTATATTTCCAATTAGTGATAAAAATCAAATTGATGCATCTCTTGAAAGCAGAATAAATAAGGCAAGAATAATAACTTCTTTGGCTCTATCATTAAGAAAAAAAGAAGAAATTAAAGTTAGGCAGCCGCTAAAAAAACTTATGGTTAGCGCCAGAAATCTTACAGAAAAAAAGGAAATTGAATTAGTAAAAGATCAACTATGTTCTGAGATAAATATTAAAGAAGTTAAGGTAATAGATGATGAAAGTAATATTTTAATTAAAGAAATAAAACCAAACTATAAAAATTTGGGTCCAAAATATGGCAAAGAGATTAAAAATATTGTAAAAAAAATAAATTCCTTCGGATTAGATCAAATAAAAGAAATAGAAGCCAATGGCTCTATTCCCCTTTTATTTAATGAAAAAAATATTATTTTAGATATTGATGATGTTGAAATTATTTCAAAAGATATTGATGGATATGCTGTTGCTAGTAGCCAAGGAATTACTGTTGCATTAGATATTAAACTTTCGAAAAATTTAATTAATGAAGGTAGAGCTAGAGAAATAGTAAATAGGTTGCAGAATTTGAGAAAGAATTCTGGTTTTAAAGTCACCGATAAAATAGAAATTGCTTTTTCTAAAAATAAAATTATTGAAGAAATTATAAATAAAAATAAAGAATATATAAAAAATGAAACTCTTGCAAAAAAGATTACTTTTGATCAATCAATACAGTCCGAAACTAAAGTAGTTTTTGAAAAAAAAGATACATTTATAAAAATTAAAAAAATTTGAATTTTTAATTAAAATGAAAAATAGATACTCTGATACTGAACTTAAAAAGTTTAGAAAATTGATTGAAGAAAAAATTCATAAGGCTAAGGCTGATCTTGACCTATTGAAAAGTTCATACATGAATGATGGGAATAATGGAACTGATGATACATCTCCAACTTTCAAAGCATTTGAAGAAGGATCTGAAACAATGTCTAAGGAGGCAAATACTCAATTAGCAATTAGACAAGAAAAATTTATTCGTGATCTTAAAAGTGCCCTAATACGAATAGAAAACAAAACTTATGGAATATGTAGAGTCACTGGAAAATTAATTAAAAAGAAACGACTATTATTAGTCCCTCATGCAACTTTAAGCATCGAGGCTAAAAATATGCAAAAATAAATTTACTTAAACTAAATTTCATTCTATCTCTTTTCCCATTTATTGTTTGGTCGCAAAAGGTTATTGAAAAAAGATGGGAAAACCCAAATTTTTCAAAAATATTCGTTGATGCTAGATGGGCATCAAAAGTCTATTTTTCTGGTGAAGAAAATTTTAATGGCGTTCAAATCATATACTCTTCCGATGGTGAATATGGGAATGATGTCATTCCAAAATTCAAATTAAATTCTAAAGTTCTCTATTTTAGTGAAGATTATAGCCCCGCATTTAATGAATTTAATGATAAGTTAAGTGCACATAAATTTGTTTCCTCTCAAATTGAAATTAAAATTAATTCTAAAATAGCACTGGAACTATTTGCGAATGACTCAGAAATAAATGGTGAAGGGCAAATCAATTTTCTAAAAATCTTCCAAAGGAATGGATCTTTTCATCTCTATAACATTAAATCAAAAGGAAATATCAAAACTATTGATGCAAATATTTATATACATGGTGAAGGAAATAATTTATCTGTGAAAAGTATTAATGGTAAAGTTAGATTATCTGAAAAAAGAATTGATAGAGATTCTGATTTAAAAATTTATAGTCTTAATGGAAATATAATTCATAAATAGATTTTAGAATTCTTTATTTTTATGGAAATTATTTTGTTTGTCATTTAAATTGAAAAAAATAACTACTCGTAATTCAATTATATTAATTACTGTACTGGTTTTAATAGATCAGATATCAAAGATTTATATAAAGTTAAATTTCCCGTTAAACTTATATGGCACTCCTGCAATAATTGATTGGGGATATTTCAAATTACTTTTTGTTGAAAATCAAGGTATGGCCATGGGAGCTAGATTAAATGATTTAATTCCTTTTTTGTCAGAAAATTTATCAAAACTTTTATTAACTATAATTAGATTAATAGCTATTTGTGCAATTGGATATTGGCTAAAAATTTCACTTAATAAAAAAGGCGTCTCTTCACTTTTTCTTTTTTCTCTTTCTTTAATTTTTGCTGGAGCTCTAGGCAATATAATTGATTCCGTTTTTTATGGAGTTTTATTTTCTCATAGTTATGGACAAATAGCGACATTTTTACCAGATGAGGGTGGGTATGCTTCCGTTTTTTATGGGAGCGTTGTTGATATGTTTCAATTCCCTCTAGTTACATGGAATTGGCCAGACTGGATGCCTTTTTGGGGAGGTGAACCTTATACTTTTTTTCAATATGTTTTCAACTTTGCTGATACTTATGTTAGTATTGGTGTAATCATAATATTATTTTTTAATAAAAAAGTCTTCCCTTTAAATGATCAGGTTAATTCCTAATTATTAAAATGATATCGTCTATTTAGATAAACAAAATGGAATTTTAAACTTATGAAGTTACCTAAGATAGCTCTTCGCCTAAAGACACTTCCAAGTAATACAGGAATATATAAATTTTATGATAAAGTAGGTAATATCTTATATGTAGGCAAAGCAAAAAATATCAAAAAAAGAGTAAGCTCATACTTCAGATCTAACCATAAGAATTTCAAAACTAATCTTCTTGTAAAACAAATTTTTAAAATTGAAAATATTATTGTTGAAACAGAAATGGATGCTTTGCTACTTGAAAATAATTTAATTAAAAAACTAAAGCCCAAATACAATGTCTTACTAAAAGATGATAAAACATATCCATGGATTTGTATAATAAGAAACCCTAGGCCTAAAATTTTTCTAACTAGAAAAATTAACAATAAATCTGGAGAATACTTTGGCCCATATATGAGCGGTAAGAAGGTTAGGGTTTTAATTCAAATGATAAAAGAATTATATCCTTTTTTTAATCATGACTTGATTCACTTATTAAAAATTAAAGATGAAGAAAATGAGATAAAAATGTTTGATAATAATATTAAGTCAATAAAATCTTTCATAAGGGGAAATTTTAAAAAAACTATCAAACAATTTAAACAAGAAATGTTTGAGCTCTCTTCAAAAAGAGAATATGAGAAAGCTCAAAAGATTAAGGAAAAACTTGATATAGTTTCATCTTATCAAGCAAAGTCAACAATAGTTAGTTCTAAAATAACTAATACAGATGTTTTTACTGTCTTTTCTGATGAAAATTACTCTTATGTAAATTTCATGCAAGTCTCACATGGCTCAATAATTGGCTCATATACTACCGAAATAAAGAAAAAATTAAATGAATCCGATAAAAAGATTTTGGAAATTTCAATAATGGAATTAAGAAAAAGATTTAACTCTATTTCGAATGAAATATTAATCCCGTTTAAAATTAATTTATCATTAAAACTTAAATGTACAGTTCCAGTCCTTGGCGACAAAAAAAAATTAATTCAGTTATCACTTAAAAATGCAAAATCATATCGAATTGAGCGTTTAGACCAAATTAAAATTACTGATCCAGAAAAACACTCCAAAAGGATTATGAGTAAATTGAAAAATGATTTAAGAATGTCTATAGATCCTATGCACATTGAATGTTTTGATAATTCTAATATTCAGGGATCAAATCCGACTGCTTCTTGTGTTGTATTTAAGAATCTCAAACCAAAAAAAAGCGAATATCGACATTTCAAAATAAATTCTGTCCAGGGGGTCGATGATTATAAATCCATGGAAGAAGTTATTTCCAGAAGATATAAAAGTTTAATTAAAACAAATGAATCTCTCCCTCAGCTAATAGTAATTGATGGCGGTAAAGGGCAATTATCTTCTGCTATGAAAAGTTTAATGGTTTTAGGATTAGATGAAAAAATCACCATTATTGCAATTGCTAAGCGTCTTGAAGAAATCTTTTTCCCAGAGGACCCAATCCCTCTTTATTTAGATAAAAAATCGGAAACACTTAAAATAATTCAGCAAATAAGAAATGAAGCTCATAGATTTGCAATCAATCTTCATAGGAAAATTAGAAACAAAAATAGCATAAGGTCAATATTAGATGAAATCAGTGGCGTTGGGCCTAAAACAAAAATTAAACTTCTGAATAAATTTAAATCTTTAAAAAGAGTAAAAGAAGCGTCTAAAAAAGATTTAATTGAATTATTAGGAAATAAAATGGGAAAGATAATATTTGAAAAATTTGTCAAATGAAAAAAGAACAGAATATAAAACAATCAATTTAGCTACTTTTATAAAATGAATACTTCTTCTAAAACTTTTCTAATTATTCTCTTCTGCTTATTACATAATTTTTCATGCTTTTCACAAGAAATTAAATCATCATTTAAAGGAGGGGAATGGTTCGAGTTTAGAATTTACTATGGTATTTTTAATGCTAGCTACGCCTCTTTAGAATTATCAAAAGATACCATAAAAAAAATTCCTGTATTTCATGCGAAAGGCTATGGAAAAACAACTGGATTGGCAAGACTATTCTTCAAAGTAGAGGATCATTATGAAAGTTATTTTAGTATTGAAAAAACACACCCTGTTTTATTTAAAAGAAATATTTATGAAGGTGGATATACGAAAAATGTAGAGATTTTTTTTGAACATCAGAACAGGCTTGCAGAAGTAAATGATAAAAAGAAAAATACAATAAATACTTTCCCAATTAAAAAAAATACACAGGACTTAATTTCAGCTTTCTATTACTTAAGAAACTTTTATCCAAATGAATTAATTAAAAAAAATGAAAGTTTTAGTATTGACATGTTTTTTGATAACGAAAATTATGTCTTTAAACTTAAATATTTAGGGAAACAAGTTTTGCAAACAAAATTTGGAAAAATACGCTGTCTAAAATTTAGACCTATTGTTCAAGCTGGTAGAGTATTTAGAGAGCAAGAAAGTGTAACTCTTTGGGTATCAGATGACAGAAACAAAATCCCAGTTAGGCTGCAAGCAGATTTATTTATTGGATCAATAAAGGCCGATCTTGAAAACTATAAAAACCTAAAATACCCTTTAGTTGTTGATTTTAAATAAAATACATTGTTCATTACTTGTTGAATAACTTTTTTTGAGTTTGTTGTTGCTTTACCCTTAATTTATGGATATTTGAGAAAGTAAGTTTCATTAAATTGAATCTGACTAAGGTATTTAACGTTTGTCTTTTATGCTCCATAATGATTTTTGCTACTTATGGTTGCACAGAATCTGCTCCCCCTAAAAACGAAGAAAATCTTATTGATAAAGCTAAACCTGTTATTCCACCCAAAATTAAATTTGGATTTGATTTCAACAACTATACTGTTGTTACAAAAAAAATAAAGAGAGGAGATACGTTTGGGAAAATTTTAGAAGAAAATGGCATTGACTATCCTGAAGTTCATAACATTTTGCAAAAAATAAAAAAACAAGTAAATGTCAGAAAATTAAAAAGAGGGGCGCCATATACTATTTTATTTAATAAAGATAGTATCCCAATAGCTAAAACCTTTATTTATCATCCAGACATAGAAGGCTATACAGTTATTAACCTTAGAGACAATATATATGGGGAAAAATTGCTTAAGCCTGTTAAAATTATTAAACAAGAGGCAGTGGGTAATATTGAAAATTCTTTATATGAATCTATGATTAATAATGGATTGAATGAAGAATTGACATATTTGCTTTCAGATATTTATGCATGGACTATTGATTTTTTTAGGTTACAAAAAGGGGATTCATTTAAAATTATTTATACTGAAAAATTTGTAGATGATACAATATCCATCGGGATTGATAAAATTGATGCTGCATTATTTACCCATTCTGGAAAAGACCACTATGCCTTTGCATTCAAGAGGGATTCTTTAAATGGAATTATTGACTATTTTGATAGTAAAGCAAAAAACCTTCGTCGAGCTTTCCTTAAAGCCCCTGTTAAATTTAGTAGAGTTTCTTCTCGTTATAATTTACGCAGGAGAATACCATATTATGGAAATAAAATTCGCCCACATAGAGGAACTGATTTTGCGGCATCAGTTGGGACTCCTATTCTAGCAACTGCTGATGGTGTTGTAACAAAAGCAAGATATTCTAAAGCAAATGGGAATTATGTAACAATAAAGCATAACAATACATATACCACACAATACTTGCATATGAAAAAAAGAATGGTTAAAAAAGGAAAGAAAGTCAGGCAGGGAGAAGTAATTGGATTAGTTGGTATGACTGGGTATACCTCAGGTCCTCATGTTTGCTATCGCTTTTGGAAAAATGGCAGACAAGTTGATCCATTCAGACAAAAATTACCTGAAGCAAAACCAATTTCTGAAAACTTAAAAAATAAATATCTAGCCGAAATAGTCCCTCTAAAATATCAATTAGATTGTCTTTCAAAAGCTAACATATACGTAGATGAATACACTGATCTTGCAATTTTAACTTCTGACATTGAATGAAAGCCCCTTTTTATCAGGTAATATAAGTCCAAATTGCCCTAATGCTTGGGAAAGGCTTAAATCACATCATCGTGAGTTATCAAAAAAATCTATGGCAGAACTTTTTTCGAGTGAAAAAGGTAGAGAAAAAATTTTATCATTATCCTGGGAAGATTTTTTCATTGATCTTTCAAAGAATAGAATTAATTCAACTACAATTGATCTTCTAATAGAATTAGTTGAGGAAATTGATCTTAGTAAAAGTATAGATGCTTTTTTTTCTGGAAAAAAAATTAATGAAACTGAAAATAGATCTGTACTCCATACTGCATTGAGATCTCAAAAAAAAGATCCTTTATTTGTAGATGGGGAAAATATAATGCCCGGTATTGAAAAAAATAAAAAAAGGATGTTTTCACTAGCGGAAAAAATAATTAACGGGGAATGGAAAGGATTTTCTGATAAGCCAATTAAGCACATAGTAAA
>TARA_B100001778_G_scaffold332865_1_pt1 | contig 16871 bp, 20 predicted proteins | sample TARA_B100001778 | Tara Oceans TARA_B100001778 (sample SAMEA2623826) | marine metagenome | biome: marine biome (ENVO:00000447); feature: deep chlorophyll maximum layer (ENVO:xxxxxxxx); material: "saline water (ENVO:00002010), including plankton (ENVO:xxxxxxxx)" | depth 40 m
TAAAATTATTATGTTACAAATCAAATAATTCGTTAGCATTTTTTGTTGTAATTTGGGAAATTTTTGCTAATGGAATTGATGTGATTTTTTGTAGCATTTCTGCTATATATAAAATATTTGCTGGTTCATTTCTTTTTCCTCTATAAGGTTCTGGAGATAAATAAGGACTATCTGTTTCTAAAACTAATTTTTCTATCCCAATTTTGGCTATAGTTTCACGTAAATTAGAGTTTTTAAAAGTTAATATTCCTCCTATACCAATTAGAAATCCTAAATCTATCAATTTCATAGCATCTTCATAACTACTATCAAAACAATGAAAAATTCCATTTAAATCTTTAAAATGTGGTTTACTTATAATATTAATTGTTTCTTTTAATGAATTTCTAGTATGAATTACAACAGGTAACTTATTTTCTAAAGCCCAATAACATTGAGTTTCAAATGCATCTAATTGTTGTTCAAAGAATTTTTTTTCTCTATACAAATCAATACCTATTTCACCTATTGCAATTACTTTTTTTTTATTTAAATGATTTTTAATTTTTTTAAGTTCATTTTCATAGTCTTCATCAACATAGCAGGGATGAAGACCTATCATTGGATAACAAATATTTTTATATAAATCTGAAATTTTATATAATTTATTAATTGAAGAAGAATTTATGTTAGGCATTAAGATTTTGTTAACTAGATTTTCCAATGAATTATTAATTACAGAATCAATATCTTTTTCATATTGATGAAAATATATATGAGCATGGGTATCAATAAAATTCATTTAAATTATTATTATAAGATCAAATTTAAGGATTATTAAAAGAGTTTTAAATGAGCAAAATGAAAAATTTTGAATTTTAATTAAATTACAATATGATTGATAAAGTTATATTAGGAATTGATCCAGGAACTAACATTATGGGATTTGGATTAATTAAATGTATTAAATCTGAAATCAAACTACTTCAATATGGAATAATTACCTTATCAAAAGAGCCAAATCATGAAATGAAGTTAAAAAAAATTTTCACTAGGGTAACTGAACTAATTGGTGATTATAAACCAGACGAAATAGCTATTGAATCACCATTTTTTGGGAAAAATGTTCAATCAATGTTAAAACTTGGAAGAGCACAAGGAGTTGCAATGGCAGCAGGACTTCAAAAAGATGTACCAATATTTGAATATGCACCAAAAAAAATCAAAAAATCTATTACAGGAAATGGAAATGCATCTAAAGAACAACTCGCAAAATTTCTTATGAACTTTCTCAAATTTAAACATGAATCAAAAAATAAATTTGATGCTACTGATGCGCTTGGAGCTGCATTATGTCATCACTTTCAGACAAACTTAAAAAGTAAAGAATCTTCCTCTTGGAAAAAATTTGTATCAAAAAATAAAGCAAGAATTATAAATTAACTTCTTTCTTAATTTCTTCAGCAATAGATAAAAACTCATTTTTACTTAATTCTAATTTTGGATTTGAAAAATTCATATCAGAAATAGAATTAATTGGGATTAAATGAATGTGCGCATGAGGAACTTCTAAACCAACTACAGAAACTCCAATTCTTTTACATGGGATTGCTTTTTCAATTCCAATTGCTACTTTTTTAGAAAAAATATTTATCTCATTAAATAATTCATCTTGAATGTCAAAATAATAATCAATTTCTAATTTAGGAATAACCAAAGTATGACCTTTAGTTAAAGGAAAAATATCAAGGAATGCTAAAAAATTTTCATTTTCAGCAATAATATAAGATGGAATTTCCCTATTAATAATTTTAGAAAAAATAGAACTCATAATCTCTATAGTGAAATATTTAAAATTTCAAATTTTATATTTCCAGATGGAGTATTTATTAATACTCTATCACCTTTTATTTTACCAAGTAAACTACTTCCAATAGGAGACTTTACAGATAATTTTCCAGATTTTAAATCCGACTCTTCTTCAGCTACAATTTGATATGTGAATTTCATATTATTTTGTAAATTTTTTATATCAACCTTGGATAAAATGGATACCTTAGAAGCATCTATATTTTTTTTATCTATGACTTTTGCATTACTTAGTGATGTTTCTAATTTTGAAATTTTAAGTTCATGTAATCCTTGTGCTTCTTTTGCAGCATCGTATTCAGCATTTTCACTCAAATCACCTTTATCTCTAGCTTCAGCAATTTGCTGAGCAATTTTTTTCCTGCCAACTGTTTTAAGCAAATGAAGTTCATCTTTTAATTTAGATAATCCTTCCTCAGTAAAATAAGAGACATCAGACATAATAAATTATTTTTTTTAATCAATAAAAACAAATATAGTTAAAGTAATCAATAATTATTTAGAAAAATTGCTACCATGAAATATATTGCTAAACCTAATATATCTATTGAAGTAGTTATAAATGGTCCAGAAGCTAATGCTGGATTAAATCCTAATTTGTCAAGTATTATAGGGGTTAAAGTTCCCATTAATGAAGAAATTATAACAACTGTAAATAATGAAAATGAAACAATAAATGAAATTTTATTATTATCTGGAATTAAAAAACTAATACCTAAATAAACAATTAAAGCTAAAACAAGACCATTGATAATTGCAATTATTGATACTTTAAATAAACGAGTCAAAACTGAGCCTTGAAATACATTAGGGTTTGATAGGGATTGAATAACCAAAGATGATGATTGAATTCCCACATTACCTCCAGTTGCCATAATTAATGGTATGAAAAAAGACAAAGAGATAAAAAACTTATAATTATCTATGAAATTATTTTGAAATGATTCTAGAAAAAATGCACCAAAAAATCCTCCAAAAATACCAATTACTAACCAAGGTAATCTTGCATTAGATAATTTCCAAATTGAATCATCCTCTTCAACATCAGACGAAATACCAGACATAATTTGTCTTTCCTCATCAGCTGATTCTGTGATATAATCAACAACATCATCAATAGTTATTCTTCCAACTAATTTTCCTCTTTTATTGACAACAGGTAATGCATCCAAATCATATTTTTGCATAATAATTACAACTTCTTCAGCTTTGGTAGAAGTATTTACCGAAATAACATAGTCATCATATATTTCATTAATTTTAGTTTTATCTTTAGAAATAATTATTTTTTTTAGTGAAACTTTTCCTATTAATTCACCATAGTCATCTGTCACATAAACACTATATAGCTTAGAAACTTCTCCAGCTTGTTTTCTAATTTGATTTATACATTGAATAGTATTCCAATTTAAATTACATCTGACCAATTCCTTAGCCATCAATCCACCAGCAACATTATCATCATATCTAATTAAATCCTTAAGATTTAATGATTTTTCTTTGTCTTTTATACACCTAATTACTGAGTTTCTAAATTCAATATCTAATTCCGAGAGAATATCTGCACCATCATCAGAATCCATTTTTTCAATATATTTGGCAATTTCTTCATCAGAAAAAACTTTTAAAAAACTGATTCTAGTATCCTGATCCAATTCACTTATTATTTTAGATGAAAGTGATGAATCAATTATATCCAAAACATATTTTGAATCGCTTGAATTAAATTCATTAAGAAGAATAGTTATATCTGCTGGACTTATTTCATTTAGTGAATTAAATATGAAATTTTCATCTTTTGATTTAATAGCATCATAAAACCTTTCTTTAAACTTATTTGTTAGTGAAAACTTCATTAAATTAATTTTTTAAGTATTTCGAAAGCCAAATAAAATCATCTGAAGATAATTCTTCAGCTCTTTTTGAAAAAATATCATGATGAAATTTATCTTGCAAATTTAGATTTTTTAATGCATTTCTCAATATTTTTCTTCTTCTTTGAAAGGAAGATTTTACAACTGTCTTGAAAAAAGAAAATTCAACTCCAATATTTAATACATCATTCCTAATTAATTTTATTACAGAAGATTGAACTTTAGGAGGTGGATCAAATGATTTAGATTCAACATCAACAATCTTTCTAACTTCAAAAAAAGTCTGAATTAAGACAGATAAAATACCATATTTCTTTGAATGACTTGAAGAAATTATTCTATCAGCTACTTCTTTTTGTAACATAATAACAACCAAACTAATTCTATCTCTATATTCTAAAATCTTAAATAAGATCTGACTAGAAATATTATAAGGTAAGTTTCCAATAATTGAAAAATGATCTTTAAATAAATTAGAAAAATCAATTTTTAAAATATCATTATTAATTAAATGAATTTTACTAAATCTTTTTTTAGTTTTTAGATATTCAATTGACCTATTATCAATATCAATTGCAACTATCTTATCAAATTTTTGTTCTACTAAAAAATTTGTTAAAACACCATCTCCAGGTCCTATTTCAAGAATTTCATGTTTGGAATCAAATTCTTGAACAATAATTTTTGCAATAGATAAATCTTTTAAAAAATGTTGACCAAATTTTTTCTTAGATTTAATTATATTCACTTGATTTTAGTTAATTCTTTAAATTAATGAAAAAACTAAATAAGAAGAAACCGATTATTGGATTTAGCATTGGTGATATAAATGGTATTGGTCCAGAAATACTAATAAAATCTCTATCTAATGATAATTTAACTAATCTTTTTACTCCATTAGTATATTGTAACTTTGAAATTATAGATTATTACTCTAAAATTTTAAATAAGAAATTATTTTATGAAAAAATTGACTCTATAAATAATATAAAACCAAATAAGATAAACTTAATTAAAGTAACAAATAAAAGAATTAATATAAACCCTGGAAAAATTAAAAAAGAAGCAGGTATTTACTCATTCAAATCCCTAGAATTATCAACAAATGACTTAATTAAAAAAAAAATTGATGGTATTGTCACATTACCTATCAACAAAAAAAATATTCAATCTGAAAAGTTTAAATTTCCTGGTCATTCAGAATACTTTGCTAAAAAAGGAAATTCTAAAGATTTTCTTATGATGATGGTATCTGAAAAACTCAAAATAGGTGTTTTTACTGGTCATATACCTTTCAAACTTATATCAAAGAAATTATCAAAATTAGAATTGATCAATAAGATTAATATTTTAATCAATTCATTAAAAAATAATTTTAAAATTCATAATCCAAAAATTGGAGTTTTAGGACTAAACCCTCATGCAGGTGAAGAGGATATGCTTGGAAAAGAAGAAAAAAAAATAATTAAACCAGTTATTAGAGAATTAAATAAAAATAATAATGTGTTTGGCCCGTTTTCAAGTGATAGTTATTTTGGAAATAAATTGTATGAAAAATATGATGCAACATTTTCATTATATCACGATCAAGGACTTATTCCATTTAAAATGGTTTCTTTTTCAGATGGAGTTAATTTTACAGCTGGATTAAAATTTATAAGAACTTCTCCAGATCATGGAACTGCTTATGATATTTCTGGTAAAAATCAAGCAAATAATATCTCTTTAGATAAAGCAATTTTATTAAATTTAAAAATTATATCGAAAAATGGCTAAAAAATTCATCAATCAGTACAATATAAATTTAAAAAGCATTTCAGAAAAAGATAATTTTTCTTTTGACTTTTCTAATAAACTATTTCTTTATTATGATAAAGAAAATGATTTAAAAAATCCAAATGGAACATGCAATATTCAAATTGATAAAAGAGATGGATTAATTGAAATGTATTTTAATTTGATGGGGAATGTAATTTTAAATTGTGATAGGTCATTAAAAGAGTTCATTTTTAAGATAAATAAGAAAAAAAAAATTATAATAAAGTTTGAAAAAATAGATGAAGAAATTAATGATGAAATTGTTTTTGTAAAACAAAATACTCATACAATCAATGTTTCAAAGTTTATTTATGAATTTTTCCTACTTTCTATTCCTTTAAAAAGAATTCATCCAAGTTTAGTAAATGAAAATAATATTGATAATTTTGTGTTTTCAACTAAGAAAAAAAATAAAAATAGTATAGATCCAAGATTTGAAAAGTTAAAAAAATTATAATTATAAAAAATAAATTATGGCACACCCTAAAAGGAAAATATCTAAAACTAGAAGAAACAAAAGAAGAACTCATATTAAACTAAATTCCAAAAATTTAACTATTTGTCCTACAACTGGAGAGACACATCTTCCTCATAGAGCACATTGGTATGAAGGAAAATTATATTACAAAGGAAAAGTTATTCTAGAAAAAGAAGTATTAGCTTAATTTTTTAAGTATAAAGTAATATAATGAATTCAAAAATAATCAAATCTTGTATTCGAGGAATTCATGGGTATGTTCCTGAATATATTTTATCAAACGCTGAATTAGAAAAATTAGTTGACACATCTGATGAATGGATTATATCAAGAACAGGAATTAAGGAAAGAAGAATACTAAAAGGAGATAGCAAAGGAACTTCAATTATTGGAACTAAATGTGTAAAGGGTTTATTGGAAAAAACTAATACTAATCCAAAGGACATTGATTTATTAATATGTGCTACTGTTACACCAGATATGTTTTTTCCTTCAACAGCCAATATTATCTCAGATAATATTGGAGCAAAAAATGCCTATAGTTTTGACATATCAGCTGCATGTTCCGGGTTTTTATATTCTCTTATTACTGGATCTCAATTTATAGAATCAGGAACTCATAAAAAGGTAGTTGTAGTTGGAGCTGATAAAATGTCTTCAATTGTTGATTATGAAGATAGAAATAATTGTGTATTATTTGGAGATGGTGGAGGTGCAGTTTTACTTGAACCATCTTTAGATGAAAATGGCATTATTGACCATATATTAAAAAGTGATGGTTCAGGAGCTTCCTACCTTTGTATTAAGGGTGGAGGAAGTAAACATCCTGCATCTTTAGAAACTATAAATAATAAGGATCATTTTATTTATCAAGAGGGTAAAAGAGTATTTAAATTTGCTGTAACAAATATGGCAAATGTTTCAGAAGAAATTATGGTTAAAAATAATCTTAAATCAAATGATATATCCTATCTTGTACCACACCAAGCAAATAAAAGAATCATTGATGCTACAGCAAAAAAAATGGGAATAGGTAATAATAAGGTTTTAATGAATATTGAAAAATATGGTAATACAACCGCTGGAACTATTCCATTGTGTTTATGGGATTTTGAAAAAAAACTTAAAAAAGGAGATAATTTAATTTTATCTGCTTTTGGTGGTGGATTTACTTGGGGTTCTGTCTACTTAAAGTGGTCTTATAATTCTTAAAACTATGGCAACGACAACTGATATAAAAAATGGAACATGTATAGAGTTAAATGGAAACCTTTATTTTGTTGTTGAGTTTCAACACGTAAAACCTGGAAAAGGTCCTGCATTTGTCAGAACAAAGCTTAAAAATGTTAAGACAGGAAAAGTTGTGGATAATACATTTCCATCAGGTCATAAAATAACAACAGCAAGAGTTGAAAAAAGAAGCCATCAGTTTTTATACAAAAATTCTGACGAATATTTTTTTATGGATAATGCTTCTTTTGAACAAATAACTTTAGATAAAAATCAAATTGATTTTCCTGAATTTCTAATTGAAGGAAAAAATGTTGAAATATCTATTTATACTGAAAAAAATGAAATTATCAATTGTGAACTACCTTCTCATATAGAAACAAAAATAATATCATCTGAACCAGGCATAAAAGGAGATACTGCTACTAATGCTACAAAAACTGCTACAATAGAAAATAATATTGAAATTCAAGTGCCTCTTTTTATTAATGAAAATGATAAAATAAAAGTTGATATTAAACAGAAAAAATATATTGAAAGAGTAAAATAATTTTATTGTAAATTTACATCTAATGAAAAATAAAGAAATTGAGGATTTAATTAATTTTATTAAAAAATCTGATCTCGATGATGTGAGTATCGAAACTGAAAACTATAAAATTAGAGTTAAAAAAAACAAAAACAAGAGTATTCCTAAATCTAAAAAGGTAGTTGAAGAAAAAACAGAAACTACTAATGATATTCCAAAACCTAAACAAAAATCAGATAAAATAAATGAGAATGATGAGTTAAATAATCATTTAGTAATAAAATCTCCAATGATTGGAACTTTTTACAGAGCTTCTAATCCAAAAAGTGATCCATTTATCAAAGAAGGTGATCTTGTTTCAGAGGGACAAACTCTTTGTGTAATTGAAGCAATGAAGTTATTTAATGAAATTGAATCTGAAGTATCAGGAAAAGTGATAAAAATTCTTGTTGATGACGCATCTCCAGTAGAATATGATCAAGATTTATTTGTTATAGATCCAAAATAGTCTCATAAGATTAAAATGATAAATAAAATATTAATTGCAAATAGAGGGGAAATAGCTCTAAGAATAATTAGAAGCTGCAAAGAAATGGGAATAAATACGGTAGCTGTATATTCAACAATTGACAGAGAAAGTTTGCATGTTAAATTTGCAGATGAGGCAGTATGTATTGGTCCACCAAATTCTAAAGATTCTTATCTAAATATTCCAAAAATAATTGCAGCAGCAGAAATAACAAATTCTGAAGCTATTCATCCAGGTTATGGTTTTTTAGCTGAAAATTCTGAGTTTTCTAAAATTTGTTCTGAAAGTAAAATAAAGTTTATAGGACCAACTCATCAAATGATAGAAAGAATGGGAGATAAAATAACTGCAAAAAAAACAATGGAAAAAGCAGGAATTCCTACTGTTCCTGGATCAAAAGATTTGATTGAATCAGTGCCTGAGGGAAAAAAATTGGGGAAAAAAATTGGTTATCCAATTATTCTAAAAGCTACAGCTGGCGGTGGAGGCAAAGGCATGAGAATAGTTAATGCAGAAAAAGATTTTAAAAAATCATGGGAAGAAGCAACTAATGAATCTAGTGCAGTTTTTGGAAATTCAGGTTTATATATTGAAAAGTACATTGAAGAGCCAAGACATATTGAAATACAAATAGTTGGAGATAAATATGGAAATGTTAGTCATTTATCAGAAAGAGATTGCTCAATACAAAGAAGACATCAAAAACTTATTGAGGAAACACCTTCCCCATTTGTTGATGAAGAATTAAGAGAAAAAATGGGTCAAACAGCAATAAAAGCTGGAAAAGCTATAGATTATGAAGGCGCTGGTACAATAGAGTTTATTGTTGATAAAAATAAAAACTTTTACTTTATGGAAATGAATACAAGAATTCAAGTTGAACATGGAGTTACAGAAGAAGTTACTGATTTTGATTTAATAAAAGAACAAATAAAAGTAACCGATGGAGCAAAAGTGTCTGGAAAAAATTATTATCCAAAACTTCATGCTATTGAATGTAGAATTAATGCTGAAGACCCTAAAAGAAATTTTATTCCTTCTCCAGGAAAAATCACAAACCTTCATATACCCGGAGGTCATGGTGTTAGAGTTGATAGTCATGTTTATGCTGGATATACTATTCCACCAAATTATGATTCTATGATTGCTAAAATAATTACCACTCATCAATCTAGAGATGAAGCTATTGTTAGAATGAAAAGAGCTCTTGAGGAATTTGTTATAGAAGGGATTCATACTACAATCCCATTACATCTTAAATTAATGAATAATAAATCTTTCTGTGATGGAAATTTTACAACCAAATTTTTAGATAATTATGACTTTAAATCCATTTAATAATTAATTTCTTTGAAATTTATTCCCAAACTGTTTAATTCATTCAATATTGGATTATAGATTTCTTTCTTGATTGGTAGATGAATACCTTTTAAATTTACTTTATTCATCAAAAATAATTTTATAAAAATTCCTATTGGGAGACCAACTGAATGGGCCATTGCAGTTTCAGTTTGATTTTTACCATCCATATAAAAATAAGACATTAAGTTTTTCAACTTTTTATTTTTAAAATATTTAAATCTATGAAGCATGATTACTCTATCCGTTTCATTTTTTTTCATCTTCCATTTTTTGTATAAAATATTTTCAAGAACATCTGCATAAGTTCCTCTTTTTATTCTGATCAGTTTATCAGAAAATAATTCTAACCAATCTAAACATCTCATTTCTAATGAGTTTTTTTTAATATTAAACTTTGAAGATAATAATTCTTTTATCTCTCCTTCATCGTTTGTTAAAACTTTAGATTTTAAAAAATTATTATAAGTCATATTATAAGGTTTTTGAACAAATATTTTATCATCTGTTAATCCTAGTTTAATAAATAAATCCCAAGCAGAACAAAATCCTCTATTTCTTAGTGTTCCTCTAAATATTGTTTTTATCTTTTTAAGATTATATATATCAATATATTTTATTGAATCTCGATTAGCATAACCTTCAAAAAAACCTAATTCAGGAATCTCAATTAAATTTATTTTATTAAATATTTCATTATAAGAAAGTTTAACTTCTTTATTGTTTTCAAGGTATGTAGCTCCCTGAGATCCAGCTAAAACTACATTTTTGGAATTCCAAGTAAATTTATAATTCCAAGGATTATATGATTTAGAATTTGGCGTTAATAGACCACCAGTATAAGATTCAAAGCTTTTAATATCATAATTACTTTCTAATTTATCAATAATTTTCATTGCTGACATATGATCAATACCTGGATCTAACCCCATTTCCATCAATAAAAAAGCATTTTTTCTCAAAAATTCAGCATTTAATTTTTTTATTTCAGGAGTTAAATAAGAAGCTGTTATTAGATTCTTCCCAATATTTGAACAGGTTTTTGCAATTTTAAAATGCATAGAACTTGGGAGCATACTCACAACTAAATAAGAATCTATTATATTTTTATTCAACTGATCCATATTATTAATATTAAGAACTATAGGTAATACATTATTAAGAGGATTATTTAAAAAATAAGATATATCAAGTGCTGCAACCTTTATTTTAAAATTAAAATTTTCAGATAAATTTGATAAATACTTAATTAATACTAGAGATGACTTCCCTGCACCTAAAATCAAAATATTTTTCATTAAAATTACTCTCTATTTATAACTGTTGATGATGCTTGATTCTTTGGAAAAATAGTAATATCACTAATGTTTACATTATCAGGTCTATTAATAATAAAATATATTACCTCAGCTACATCATCTGGTGTCAATGGCTTGATTCCATCATAAACTAAATTTGCTTTTTCTTTATCCCCCTTGAACCTTACCAGCGCAAACTCTGTTTCAACTAATCCAGGATTTACAGAAGAAACTTTAATATTAAATTTATTTAAATCTACTTGCATTGCTTTTGTTATTGCATCTACGGCATACTTTGAAGCACAATAAACATTTCCTTTAGGATAAATTTCTTTTCCTGCTATTGATCCTATATTAATTATTATTCCTTTATTTGATTTAGTCATAATTGGGATAATCAATTTACTTACATAGAGTAGTCCCTTAACATTTATATCAATCATTGCATCCCAATCACTAACATCGCCTTCATGAATTAAATCCATTCCATGAGCATTTCCAGCATTATTAATTAATATGTAAATCTTTTTCCATTTATTAGGTAAAGAATTAAAACTTTTTGTTATGTTCTTATTATCTCTAATGTCATAGCATAATGTATAAATGTCAGTGAGTTTTGATAATTCATTTTCTATTTTATTTAATCTTGATTCACGTCTTCCGCATAAAATAAGCGCATAATCTTTAGCAAGAACTTTAGATATAGAATAACCAATCCCTGATGTTGCACCCGTTATAAAAGCAATTTTTTTCATAATAATTTAATTAGGTCCTCCCTCGAAGGTAAAGAAAATTGATAAATTATGAGAAATTATTTTTTCAATTGGATCTGAATAAATATTAGCAACTCCATTTTCAGATTTTTTAATCATATTAATTAATCCTCTTGAATATCTAATTTCAGGAGATAATTTAAAAAGTTCAAAAAAAATATCAGCACCAAATCCTAATTCAAAAGATATATCATATGCTTTTAATCCTAAAATATCTTTACCAGCCTCATCTTTATTTTTAGCACCCACTTCAATTGCAGGTTTCAATCCAGAAATAATATACATTCTTAAATTTTTTCTTCTCTGTGATTTATATTTTATCAAAATAGGTAATTCTACTAAAGTTGCTGCCCTAGTGTCAGAAAATACATCGCCATTTAAATATTTATAGTCTAAAGAAAACTCATAAAAAGAAACTTGTAATAAGGTTCGCAAATCAAAAGGATAAATAATATTTATATCTGAAACAAAACCTAATTTAAATCCAGGTTTTGATAATGGAACAATAGAATGTAAATTAGAGAATTCAGGAGAAGCGTATTTTTCAGAGTAATTTATTCTATAATAAGAAGAATGTAAACCTATTAAAAATCCAAAATGAATCCATGCCTCATCATAATTTGGTAAATTAATTGCAGAATTCTTAGACATCAAAATATTCTGAGATTTCAAATTACCTGAGAAAATCAAAATAAATAATAATACAATTAAATTATTTTTCATTATTATGATAATAATATAATATGATAACTATTAAAATGAATATAAATTGCATATTAAATTTAATATTGATCATTTAGTTTTTTAAATAAATTAATGAAAGTTTTTAAATCAGAATTTATAAAAAGTAGTAATAATTACAAAGATTGTCCAAAAGATCAATTACCAGAATATGCATTCATAGGAAGATCAAATGTAGGAAAATCTACTCTACTTAATATGCTAGTGAATAATAAAAAACTATCGAAAACATCTTCCAAACCAGGAAAAACAAAACTAATAAATCATTTTATGATTAATAAAAGCTATTTCTTAGTAGATCTTCCAGGTTATGGTTGGGCAAAATCAAGTAAAATTGAAAGAGAAAAATGGTTAAAAATGACTAAATTATATTTAAAAAATAGCGGTAAATTATCTTTAGTTTTTCAACTTATTGATTCAAGAATTAAACCACAAAATTCGGATATTGATTTTACATTATTTTTAGGAATAAATAAAATTCCTTTAAGCATTATTTTTACAAAAATTGATAAAATAAAAGAAACAGTAGTTGAGAAAAATATTGAATTATACAAAAAAGAACTTTTGAAAAATTGGAAAAAATTACCAGAAATATTTATAACCTCATCTAAAAAACAAATAGGTAGAAAAAAAATTTTAACCTATATATCTAAAATAAATAATTCTTTATTAAAATGATGGTATCACTTTATAATATAATTATTTATTTAAGCTCTATTTTAATATTTATCGGATCATTTTTTTCAAAAAAATTAAATCTATTGTATGAAGGTAGGAAAAAAGTAAAAATGTATTTTAAAACAATAAATATTACAAATGAAAAAAAAATATGGATACATGTTTCCTCTGTCGGGGAATTTGAACAAGCTAAATCAATTATTTATTATTTTAAACAAAAATCAAAATTTAAAATTTTTGTTACTTTTTTTTCCCCTTCTGCGGAAAAAGTAATTCAAAAATTCAAATTAGTTGATTATTCATGTTATTTACCTGAAGATTCAAAAAATAAAATTTCATATTTATATAAAAAAATCAATCCCAAAATTTTATTATTAATCAAATATGAATTTTGGTATCATCTTATAAATGAAGGGAAGAAAATAAATATTCCAGTAGTTTCCATTTCATCAATTTTTAGAAAAAATCAAATTTATTTTAATGGATTTAGTTTTTTTTCAAAACCTTTAAAAAACATTGCTCATTATTATGTTCAAAATGAAGAATCTAAATCATTATTAAAATCAATAGATATAATTAATGTAACGGTAGTAGGAGACACAAGATTTGACAGGGTATATGATATTTATAAAGAATCAAAAAATTATCCTAAGATTGAAAAATTTGTAAAAAAAAGTAATACTATAATTATTGGTAGTTCTTGGAAATCAGATATAAATATTTTGAAAGATGGAATTGTAAATAGTAATAAATTAAAATTCATCATTGCTCCTCATAATGTCAATGAAGATGAAATCGTTTTTATTGAAAATTTATTTGCAAACAATACAATTAGATATTCAAATTTAAAACTTGACAATTTTTATGATAAAAACATTTTAATTATTGATAATATCGGAATGTTGTCGTCAATATATAGATATGGAAATATTGCATACATTGGAGGAGGTTTTGAAGGAACTCTTCATAATAGTTTAGAAGCTGCAATCTGGGATTTACCAATTTTATATGGTAATCATAAAAACAATAAAAAATTTAATGAAATTAGGAATATGGAAAAATTAGATTTGTCATTTCCAATTAATTCAATTATAGAATATGAAAAAAAAATAAATAAATTATTAAATAAGAAAAATACATATGGAACTAAAAAATATGTTTTAAATAGTATAGGCGCTACAAAATTAATTTATAAATCATTAAATAAATTATTAAAATGATTGGAAGCATTATTAAATCAACTGGATCATGGTATCTAATTAGAAATGATAAAGGAGAAGTTTTCAATTCAAAGCTTAGAGGGAAATTTAAAATAAGTAATCACAACTTATCTAACCCTATTGCAACAGGAGATGAAGTTGAATTTGATGAAGATAAAAATAATTTAGGTAATTATATAATTAATAAAATTTTACCTAGAAATAACTATTTAATAAGAAAGTCAATCAAAAAAAAAAACAATGGACATATAATTGCATCAAATATTAATCAAGCGATAATAATATCATCATTAAAAAATCCATTCACTAAATCTGGATTTATTGATAGGTTTTTAATTTCTTGTTTTGCATATAGAATTCCTGCATTAGTAATTTATAATAAAGAAGATTTATTAAATAATAAAGAAAAAAATAGACTTAATCAGGAAATAGATTATTATAAAAAAATTGGATTCAATTCCTTATCAATCTCAGCTAAATTTGATAAAAAAATTAAAAAGTTAAAATCTATATTAAAAAATAAAACATCATTATTTATAGGAAATTCTGGAGTCGGAAAATCAACTTTAATTAATAGGTTAAGTTACAACGCAAATCAAAAAACATCAGAAATTTCAAAAAAAAGTAATAAAGGAAAGCATAGGACAACTTTTTCCCAAATTTTTGATATAGATAAAAAAACAAAAATTATAGATACACCTGGAATTAAAACTTTCGAGTTATTTGATATTGAAAAAAATCAAATTAAAAATTATTTTCCTGAGTTTATAAAAATTAATGATAAATGTAAGTTTAATAATTGTTTACATATTAATGAACCAAATTGTGAAATAAAGAAAGAAACAGATAAATCAATATGGAGAAGAAGATATAACAATTACTTATCTATGATTCGAGACTTTTAATTATATATAAAATTATTTTAATTTTTTTATTCTTATTTTCATGTATGCAAATAGTATAGTCATTAAAGGACTAATTATACTAAAAAAACAATAAGGTAGATAAGTTAATGTACTAACATTTAAAACAGTAGCATGATAAGCACCGCATGTATTCCACGGTACAAGAACTGAAGTCACTGTACCACCATCTTCAAGAGTTCTACTTAAATTTACAGGATCTAATCCATTTTTTTTATACGTCTCGGAAAACATTCTCCCAGGAACTACTATTGAAAGATATTGATCAGAAGCAGTAAGATTAAAAAAGACACATGTTCCTACTGTAGATGAAACTAAAGATCCTGTTGATTTAACAGAGTTTAAAATCGTATTTACAATTTTTTTTAAAAATCCAGAAACCTCCATCACTCCACCAAAAATCATAGCTGAAAAAATTAACCATATTGTACTTAACATTCCAAACATTCCTCCTGATGTTAACAATTCATTAACCATTTCATTGGAAGTAGAAATAGAAATAGTTCCATATAATGATTTCATAATTCCAACAAAAAGACTTTTAAAATTAGAATCATTAATACCAGACACTTCTTTAACAAGATCAGGCTGAAAAATAAGTGCAAAAATTACACCTAAAAGGGTGCCACAAAATAATGATGGAAGAGCCTTTATTTTTTTATAAATCAAAAAAATCACAAATAATGGAACAAAAAATAATATTGGAGACAAATAAAATTTTTCAGAAATTGCATTAGAAATTAAAGTAGAATTAGTTTGATTAATATTACTATAATTACTTAGTCCTAAAAATAAAAATAATACTAAACAAATCAATATTGATGGAAAAGCAGTATAGGATAAGTATCTAATATGAGAAAAAAGATCACTTCCAGCAACAGCAGGAGATAAATTTGTTGTATCTGACAATGGAGACATTTTATCTCCAAAATATGCTCCACTCAAAATTGATCCAGCTATTAAACCTTCAGAAATACCCAAGGCTTTCCCTATTCCAATCAATGCAATTCCAATAGTAGCAGATGTTGTCCAAGAACTTCCAGTAGCTACAGAAACAATAATACAAATGAGACAAGAAGCAATCAAAAATATTTTTGGATTAAGCAATTGAATTCCATAATAAATCATTGCAGGAACTATCCCACTTAACATCCATGAACCAGCCAATGATCCAACAAGAAATAAAATAAGTATTGAAGGTATTGCAGAACTAATACTATTTACTATACCTATTTGTAATTCACTCCACTTAAAACCAATATTTAAAGCAATTGCTGAGGCTATAGAAGCAGAAACAATTAATACTATTTGATTACTTCCATCTAAAGAAGAATCTTTAAAAATAAAAACATTAATTGATAAAAAAATAATTAAAAAAAGTATGGGAAATATAGATTCAAAAAAAGTAGGACTTCTTAATTTATTTTCATTCATGAATCAAATTAATAATATTTATTAAAAAAAACTGGAAAACTTGATTAAATAAAACTATAATAGCTATTAAAATAATAGTATGAAAAAAAATAATTCTTACTTATTAGATTTAATTAAATCACAAAAAGATAATTTTAGT
>TARA_B100001778_G_scaffold160120_3_pt1 | contig 16589 bp, 17 predicted proteins | sample TARA_B100001778 | Tara Oceans TARA_B100001778 (sample SAMEA2623826) | marine metagenome | biome: marine biome (ENVO:00000447); feature: deep chlorophyll maximum layer (ENVO:xxxxxxxx); material: "saline water (ENVO:00002010), including plankton (ENVO:xxxxxxxx)" | depth 40 m
GCTCTGCGCAGATTATCTATCCGAAAGACATTGGCCCTATTTTAATTGCTGCTGACATTGCCAATGGTAATAAAGTTCTTGAATCGGGAGTAGGTTCTGGCGCATTGTCAATAGCGCTACTACGAGCTGGAGCGAATGTAACCGGAATTGAACTAAGAGAAGACTTTGCGCAAAGAGCCCGTAAGAATGTCGAAGCTTTTTTTTCTGGACAAAAAATAAGTGAACGCTATGAAGTATTAATTGGGGACGCCTACAGTGAATTAAATGGTTCCGACTATGACAGAATGATATTAGATCTTCCTGAACCATGGCGTGTTATTGATCACATCGAAAATACTTTGCGACCAGGAGGTATTCTAGTTTCTTACTCGCCAAGTATCCTGCAAGTGTCACGGCTTACAGACAGGCTCAAAGAGGATAATTTTGCAATGACCAAAACGCAGGAGATACTTTCTCGATCATGGCACGTAGACGGAAGAGCCGTTAGACCAGACCACAGAATGGTGGCTCACACGGGTTTTATTACTAGTACTCGCTATCTGGGGAAATAATAGCTTTTGCTACACCTCGAGATAAATGCATTCTCCAGGACATTCTTCTGCAGATTCAATCGTAGCTTCCTCTTGACCATCAGGAACGACAGCTAATCCTTCCGGACCACCAGGATCGGAAAAGACTTTTTCGCCCTCCACAACGTAGGCTAACCCGTCATCGAGAAGTGTAAATACATCGGGGGCAATTTCTTCACAAAGTCCATCTCCGGTGCAGAGATCTTGGTCAATCCAAACTTTCATTCATATCCTTCGCTACTAAAGTACAAATTAATTATGTACAAATGTTATAAGAAATGCGTGGATGTTGAAACACTTTTTTGGGATAAGTGTGGCACATCATAAAAAACCCAAATATAACAAGTAGGCATGGCTATTGACGCTTTAGGCTTCTACGATATAAATATGGCAGTCAATGAGCTCAAACGACAGTTGGAAAAGGCACAAATTGAAATAGAAGAACTGCGCTCAAAACTCGAATCACTTCGAGAACGGAATAACAAACTGTCAGAGAATAACTCGTTAGCTCCAAAACGTATTGCACTTCTTGAAGAAAGATTGAGGGATTCAAAAATTCTCCTAGCTAAGGCTGCAAAGGAAAATGACAAACTTATAGCCGCCTTAAACGAAACACGAAATCAGATTGCTTCACTTAAGGTCGAAGTATCTAAGCTAAGCCAACCACCAATAGGTTATGGAACATTTTTAAAAGCAAATGAGGATGGCTCAGTTGACGTTGATTCTAATGGGAAAAAACTACGAGTAAATCTTCACCCTGATATCGACATATCAGGCCTGCTTGAAGGTGATGAAGTCGCATTAAACGAATCATTAAATGTCGTACTTCATCGTAGTACTGAAAATTTGGGGGAAATAGTAACACTCATTGAGGTTCTTGCCGATGGAAACAGGGCGCTTGTAAAAGGAAGAGCCGATCAAGAAATGATCATGAACTTGGCTGCCGAGATTAAAGGACCTGAGTTGAAGCCCGGCGCCTCCTTGCTTGTAGCAAGCAAAACTAACGTGGTTGTTGAAGTGATAAATAACCCAGAAAGCCAAAAGCATCTTACCTATGAAGTGCCTGAAATCACCTACGACGACATCGGTGGTTTGGATGAAAAAATTGAACTCATTCGTGATGCTGTTGAGTTGCCCTTTCTTTATCCGGAACTATTTTCTGAACATAAATTACCTACGCCGCGGGGAATCTTGTTATACGGTCCACCCGGCTGTGGAAAAACGCTTATAGCTAAGGCAATAGCTAACTCCCTAGCGAGTAAAGCTAAGAATGAGCACCCAGAGAAAAGTAGCAAAAGCTATTTCTTTAACATCAAGGGTCCCGAATTACTTAATAAATACGTTGGTGAAACTGAACGGCAAATCAGAGTTATTTTTGAAGAAGCGAGAGATAAATCAAATGATGGATACCCCGTAGTGATTTTCTTTGATGAAATGGAATCTCTCTATCGCATCAGGGGGAGCGGAATAAGCTCAGACATGGAATCAACTATCGTTCCCCAACTACTAGCTGAACTAGATGGTGTCGAGGAGCTTAACAATGTGATCGTTATCGGAGCTTCGAATAGAGAGGACTTAATCGATCCGGCTATCTTGAGGCCAGGAAGACTAGATATAAAAATAAGAATTGACCGTCCCGACCATGACTCGGCAATAGCAATTTTTGCACGATATCTAAACTCAGATATTCCGATCTCACTCGGTTCTATTGAGGACTTAGGGGGAGGCGACATTGATAAAGCAATACGTGTGATGACCGAAAAGATAGTTGAGGAGATGTATGCCGCAGAAGAGCGTAACGAATTCCTAGAGGTTACCTATCAAAATGGAGACAAACAAGTGATGTATTTCAAAGATTTTACCTCAGGAGCCATGATTGAAAACATTGTAAGACGATCTAAAAAACATGCGATTAAGAGACTCATTGAGACAGGTCAGAAAGGTCTCACATTTGATGATTTGATGCGTTCAGTAAGAGAAGAATTCAGTGAACATGAAGATTTACCCAACACGACTAACCCCGATGATTGGGCAAAAATTTCTGGAAAGAAAGGCGAGCGGATTTCAATGATTAGGCCGTTATTAAATGCTGATATGACGCCAGAAAGTACTCAAACGATTTCAGGTCAATACCTATAAATGGCCATTCCCAAAATCTGCGGCATCGAAACGGAATATGCAATAATCCAACCAAAACTTGGCGAACAGAATCCCATACATGCTTCATCAGTGTTAGTGAATGCTTATGCTAAACAAGCCGAGTCATCTACAAACGGCGGAGTGGCCTACACAGTAGAATGGGATTTTAACGACGAGACGCCGGGAAACGATGCAAGAGGTTTGGCCCCAATAGGGTCGTTACCGCCTTTAGTAGAAACCCACCTCGTGAACGCAGTATTGGAGAATGGGGCAAGATTCTATGTAGATCATGCGCATCCAGAGATCTCTACTCCAGAGTGCATTGACGCCTTGCAAATAGTTAAATACGACCGTAGTGGGGAGAGAATTCTGGAACTGGCGATGTCAGTTGCTAACGAGACTCTTTCACCCCAAGAAGAAATTGTTGTTTACAAAGACAATTCTGATGGAAAAGGCAACTCATATGGGTGCCATGAAAACTATTTAGTTGATAGATTGACCCCGTTCGGCGAAATTATTGCTCATGCTACGACACATTTTATTACCCGACAGATATTTACAGGATCAGGGAAAATTGGCGTTGAAGCTAGTGGGATAGATCCCAATTCAATCAAATATCAATTAACTCAGCGTGCAGACTTCTTCGAAGAAGAAGTCGGCTTGGAGACGACTTTGAAACGTCCCATCATAAATACCAGAGATGAACCTCACGCAGATGCAACGAAATATAGACGCCTGCACGTTATCTGTGGCGATGCGAATATGAGTGAAACCGCAACATTTTTGAAGGTTGGATCAACCTCAATATTGCTTGCCATGATTGAAGATGACTTCCTAAGTAAAAGAATAGTCTTTGACAATCCAGTTCGGTGCATCAAGCAAGTCTCACATGATACTTCATTAAAACAGCAACTCAGTCTGAATGATGGATCAACTATCACAGCGTTAGAAGTTCAATGGGAGATTCTGAACGCTGCTTCGTCATATGTCTCAAAGGGGGGAGGAGAATTTACTGGTGGGGAGGTTGCCGATGAAATTCTCTGTACCTGGGAAAGGGTATTGACTGGCTTAGAAAGCAAACCGGAAAGTCTGCGCACCGAAATAGATTGGATTGCAAAGCGACTTTTGATTGAAAGTTTCGCAGATCGGCATAACTTATCGATATTTGACCCAAAGGTACGATTACTTGCTTTGCAATACCACGATGTAAGACAAGGAAAAAGAATTTCTGAAATCATTGGTCTGAAAAAATTGATTACTGATAAGGAAGTTAATAATGGAATTGATAACCCACCGCATGAGACACGAGCTTATTTCCGTGGTGTATGTTTACAAAAATGGCCTGAGTCAATAGTTTCCGCTAACTGGGATTCACTGGTATTTAGATTGGAAGGTGATCATCTCAAGCGGATTCCAATTCTTGACCCAAGCGAAGGGTCTTTAGCGAAAGTTCGATCGTTATTGGAGCGAGTAACTTCTCCGACCGAATTAATAGCAGAAATAGAGTTATCTAATAAATGACTAAAGTCCTTAAAACAGCTAAAGTCTATCTCAGGAGCAAATATGGCTGAACAAGAATATTCAAAAGAACAGGAACCTAATGAGGATTCTGATACTTCACTTGACGAACAGGAAGTAAGCCTGAATCAAACAAACTCCGAACTTGCTAGCGAATTAGATGGCCTACTAGATGAGATAGATTCCGTGCTAGAAACGAATGCCGAAGAGTTCGTCAAATCGTATGTCCAGAAGGGTGGACAGTAGTTGCAGCGCCTCCTTGCAGGTACTATTAAAGGGTGACACTACCTAGCTTCTCAACTGAAGATGATCCGGGACCTAACTTTGTTTCCCTAATAAAAGAGTACGGAATTGAGCCACTCAAACTGCAGCATCCAGTTGATAACCTTGCACACGGAACTACTTGTGTTGCTATAAGATACAAAGATGGTGTTGTTCTCGCAGGTGACCGCCGTGCAACAAGTGGTCACCACATAAGTCATCGAACGCTAGAGAAAGTATTTCAGTCTGACAACTACTCTGGAGTTGCTATTTCTGGAGCTGCAGGTCCTGCGATAGAGATGGTGAAATTATTTCAGCTACAACTGGAGCATTATGAAAAGGTGGAGGGAAAATCACTCTCACTTGAAGGAAAAGCAAATCAACTCAGCACTATGATACGTCAGAACCTTCCAGCAGCCATGCAAGGAATGGTAGTAATTCCGTTATTTGCGGGATTTGATACAAGAGAAAAGATTGGGCGCATATTCCAATACGACGTAACTGGAGGCAGGTACGAGGAGAAATCCTTCGCCACTACAGGTTCAGGAAGTCTACATGCAACGACAGTAATTAAATTAGGCTTTGAGACGGAACTATCATCATCGGATGCAACTGAATTAGCTGCAAACGCAATATTTGAAGCATCAGAAGAAGACTCTGCCACAGGTGGTCCAGACTTGATACGGGATGTCTTTCCTACTATTTCGCTAATCACGCAAGGTGGCTACTCACCTTTGCCTCATTCCGATGTTTCACTAATATTTAACAGGATTATCGAAAATCGCATATCTCGGAATGGTGATTTGAAATGAATATGCCATTTTATGTAAGCCCTGAACAAATGATGGAAGATCGTGCAGATTATGCACGAAAAGGTATCGCTAGAGGCAGAGCCCTGATTGCTGTTTCCTTTAAAAAAGGCATATTAATTGTTGCCGAAAACCCTTCAAATACTTTGCATAAAGTAAGTGAAATTTACGATCGTATAGCTTTCGCAGGCGTAGGTAAATACAACGAATTCGATCAATTACGTATCGCTGGAGTGCGACATGCTGACTTGAAAGGATACTCTTTCAGTCGCGATGACGTTGACGCTAGAAGCCTTGCAAATCAATACGCTCAGATGCTCGGTCATATTTTCACTCATGAGATGAAGCCCATGGAAGTAGAAATACTTGTTGCAGAAGTAGACTTTGAAGGTGAGAATCTTCGTAATCAAATGTTCCATATTCTCTACGACGGCACCGTCAAAGATGAAAGTTCATTCGCTGTCCTAGGCGGGGAAAGTGAAGCCATCTTTGAAAGATTTCAAGCTCTTTATAAGAACAACATGGCTCTAAAGAAAGCCTTAAATGCCTGCATAGACGCTTTAACTGCAGGGGAGCGAGATATTGAGCCGGATGACTTGGAAGTAGCAGAGCTCTCAATTCAAAATGGCCGAAGAGCGTTCCGAAGAATAGTCGCTTCAGAAATTCAAGAACTGATCAATTAGCCTTCCGTTATACAAATCTTAAAAATTTCATCTAGCGTATGAAATGGTGACTTGATGGAACGTCGTATCTTTGGAATAGAAAGTGAATATGGGGTAACTTGCGTTTCCCCTAACGGCCAACGTCGCTTGAGCCCAGATGAAGTTGCTCGCTATATGTTCAGAAGGGTGGTTGCCTGGGGAAGAAGCAGCAATGTATTTTTAGAAAACGGTTCTCGATTGTATCTAGATGTCGGCTCCCATCCTGAATATGCTACTCCAGAGTGTGACTCAGTATACGATGTCGTCACCCACGACAAAGCAGGGGAAAGGATTCTTGAACAGCTCCTACAAAATGCTGAAAAACGCTTACAAGAAGAAGGCATAGACGGCCGCCTATATCTGTTTAAAAATAACACGGACTCAGCAGGAAATTCATATGGCTCGCATGAAAACTATTGCACGACCCGAAGTGAAGACATATCACATTACGATCAGATACTTATCCCGTTTTTTGTTAGCCGACAAATCTATTCTGGTGCTGGCAAAGTACTGCAAACAGCAAGAGGTGCTACCTACTGCATCAGTCAAAGAGCAGAACATATATGGGAAGGGATCTCAAGTGCGACTACTCGAAGTAGGCCGATAATTAATACACGTGATGAACCACATGCTGATGCTGATAGATATAAACGACTTCACGTAATAGTCGGTGACTCGAATATGAGCGAATATGCGTCTTTCCTGAAAGTTGGATCAGCTTCACTTGTTCTCCGAATGCTCGAGGAGCGAACAGTAGTAATGGGTGATCTAACTCTCGAAAATCCTATAAGAGCAATACGAGAAATAAGTCAAGATTTTACTTGCAAGAGAAAGGTGCGGTTAGCAAATGGTCGAGAGCTGAGTGCCCTAGATATTCAATCGGAGTTTCTGGAAAAGGCTATAAAATTTTCCGAAAGACGGGAACTTTCAGAAGAAGAGAACCAAACGCTCGTGATGTGGGAACATTGCCTAAACGGATTAAGAAATGACCCACTTGAGTTACATAGAGAATGTGATTGGGTTGCGAAATTTCATTTAGTAGATAGATACAAAAGCAGATATTCGCTTGAGTTATCGGATCCAAAGATTGCATTGCTTGACCTCCAATATCATGATGTGGATAGATCCAGAGGCCTTTTCTATTTAATGCAGCAATCTGGGCTAGTAGAACGTGTGTGTAGCGACCAAGATATTGTTGATGCTGTCACAAACCCACCTCAAACTACAAGAGCGAAGCTGAGAGGGGACTTTATTAAGCGAGCAAAAGAAAAGAATCGTGATTATACAGTTGACTGGGTTCACTTGAAGTTAAATGATCAGGCACAAAGAACCGTCCTATGTAAGGATCCTTTCTCATCCAGCGACGAAAGAGTAGAAAAACTTATTGAAAGCCTTTAGTAAGAGAAGTTTGGAGTTAGCGTGAAGTTATGGCAGCAGAAAAACTAGAGAGAATCCTAAAGCTTCTCGCAGAATTACTGAATGCATCGACACCATTAACTGCTGAAGAACTTCGACATAGAATACATATGTATCCTGATAATCTTGTTGCCTTCAGAAAGCAATTTAGTAGAGACAAAGCAGCATTAAAGGATATGGGCGTTCCTTTAGATGTTATTTCAGTAGGGTCCTCTGGGAAATCAGCAGAAGCATATTTTCTCGATAACAAGAAGTATTACTTGCCAGATCTTGATCTAAGCGACGCGGAATTGTCTCAGCTTAATTATGCATCTAATAGCATTCACCTGATAGGTGAACTAACTGAAGAGGAAGCACTCCGTAAGCTAGGGGGATACTCAAAACAGCGGACGGATTACAGCGCATCAGCATCGATTGGCGACTTTGATATATTCAACAGACTTTTCGAGGCTCTTTCGGAAAAGAAAAAAACTTCATTCTCTTATTCTTCAAAACAGAGGCTCGTTGAGCCCTACTTACTCCAATTCAAAGGTGAACATTGGTACTTGACAGGAAGAGAGGCCGGAACAGATTCAGTGAAATCATTTCGAACTGATCGAATTAAGGATCTTTCTATAGGAGGTACTTCTGATGAATATATTTTACCTGATTCCCTATCTGGAGCAGATTTCTCGTATTTCTCCTACGGTGATGACGACACAGTTATAGCTAAAGTCTTAATTGATAAATCACACGTTAAATGGGTAATAAGTAATCTTGATATCTCAGTAGTATTGAATGAAGATGGAGACGGGATCGCTGAATTTGTCGTAAAGAATTACGAATCCTTCATCAATCGAGTTCTCCTTCTACTGGACCATGCAGAAATACTCGAACCAGATTTCCTCAGGCAGAAGCTAATCGAACGAATGAAGTACCTCCAGAATGCTCATGAGGATAGTAATGCTTAAAGCTTCCGAGAGGCTTGAACGTTTAGTCTCAATGGTTCCCTGGCTAATAGAGAACAATGGAGCAACGATCGATGAATTGGTAGATCGCTTTCAGTACCCCCGCGAAACATTGCTAAATGACCTAACAAAAGTTTTGTTCTTTGTCGGTCCTCACCCACATACACCAGACAATTTGATTGAAATTAATCTTCAAGACGACGAAGTTTGGATTAGTCAAGCAAACTATCTCGCACGACCACTGAATTTAACGTATGCAGAAGCTTTCTCCCTACTAGCTAAAGGTAAGATGCTTCTACAATTAATTGACGAGGATTCAGCACATTCATCGTTAGTGAGTGCTCTGGACAAAGTAGCGAATTGTATAGGGGCGAATCAGGACCAAGTTGTTATAGACCCCGGTGTTAGAGACAGCGAAGTATATTCAATAACTAATAAGGCATTGTTAAATAGAAAAAAGATTGCTATCACCTACTACTCATTCAACGAAGACTATTCGAGCGATAGAACTATTCAGCCTCTAGGTTTGGGAATAAATGATAGGTATCTCTATTTAAGGGGTTATTGTGACACGGCGTGTGACTTGAGGACTTTTCGAATGGACAGAATCATTCATGCCAAAGTTTCTGATGAGGACATAGATGTAGAGTTTTTAGAGGGTCTGGAAGTTGAACCTGATCAGAATCCAATCGATCTTGATTTTCAGTTCTCTGCGGAAGGATGGGTAACTCTATTAGTCAAAGAATCAGACAGTTGGATTATCTCCAAGTATCCAACTAACTCAGTAATTGAAAAGGAGAATAATATGCTTGAAGTAAATCTTCCTGTGTCTTCAAACATATGGTTAGGGCGACTTTTATTGCAATTAGACTCAGAGACTATTGTTATTGATGCGGCCTCAGGTATAGCTACCGATGCAGGGTACAGCTTAGCGAAACGAATTCTTAGTAGATACGGTTTGGATGACTAAAGACGATCAAAATTCTGAAACTAGTGGATCGGACTGGATAGACGACGTCGTCAGTCGTGCGTTGAATAGTTCCTATGGGTCTGACGAACAGCATACGGGTAAGAGGACTGGCCAAGAAGATAATAGGGACGAACATCCTGTGGCAAAGCCTATTGAAACTTATGAGCAATACCCCTACCCAGATGAAGATGAAGGTGAAACCGTTAATATTATTAAGCCACCCCAAGAGAATGACGAAGAGAAGTCAGCAAAATCTGTTAAGAAAGCAATTGAGTGGCTTGCAGTAATTGTTGGAGCTTTGTTGGTGGCTTTCTTAATAAAAACGTTTTTAATGCAGGCATACTACATACCCTCATCCTCGATGACACCAGCTCTACAGGTGGGCGATAGGGTACTCGTTAATAAATTGAGCTATGAATTCGGAGATGTTAGCAGAGGAGACCTGGTCGTTTTTAAACGAACTGAACTTCAGACAGGCAATGAAACAGATTTGATAAAGCGAGTGATTGCAACAGAAGGAGAGGTGCTTGAAATATCGAATGGGGAGATATACATAACTGAAAGAGGAGAAAAGGACCGTAAATTGCTTGTCGAGCCTTATTTAGCTGAAGGAGTTACCACCCAAGGTTTTGCATTTGAGGGACTATGTCCGGAATCCGAAGCGAACACGTGCCTTGTTCCGGAAAATTTTATTTTCGTTATGGGAGATAACAGGTCTGGCTCTCGAGACTCAAGATATTTCGGGCCAGTGAATACTGACGATATTGTTGGACGAGCTTTTATCAGAATTTGGCCATTGGGAAGCCTTAAACTTCTATAAGATTGTTGTGAAATAGTTACATTTGGGTACTCTTTAAATGTGTTCAACATAGGTGGCGGCGAGCTTCTGATCATCATTCTGGTCATTGTAATTTTTATAGGTCCTTCGAAACTTCCCGAAGTTGCCAACACGTTAGGGAGGCTGTCGGCAACAATTCGACGCTTTAATCAAAGCTTTCAAGACGAGATCCGAAGTTCATTTGACGATCCGATTGAAGAAGCAGCTCGTGAAAGAGGCAAAGAGCTCATACGAGACGAGTCAAACGAGGTTGACAACAGTTCGAGCATGGATTCACTTTCAAAACCAGTAAATGGAGAATCAGATGTTGGCGAAGAAAGGTAATCCTGAGGGACGAATGAAGGTCCTTGAACATCTTGGTGAATTGCGGACAAGAATAATTCGCACTCTTATAGCCATAGCGTTCGCCGGAGTAGCAGGCTGGATTCTATACCCATTGATACTAGATTTTATTTTGCAACCCTATTGCGACACTCTGGATAGAGATTGTACGCTGCGCGTCGATGAACCTTTAGAGGGTTTAAACACTCGCTTCATGGTCGCAGCATATTCAGGTATTATTCTTGCCTTTCCAATTATATTGTGGCAATTTTGGAAATTCATCAGTCCCGGTTTGCATCGTAATGAAAAGCGTCACGGCATAATAATGGTCGCTTTCGGTGCATCACTATTCGCGTTTGGGTGCTATCTAGCCTTTGCGACGCTTCCCAGAGCATTAGATTTCCTGGTAACAATTGGTGGCACTGACCTCGTTACGGAATTTAGAGCGAAGGCCTACATTACGTTCATAATAAAAATGATGCTGGCTTTTGGTATTGGATTTCAACTTCCTGTCGTTCTGATTACTTTGCAACGTATAAATCTGCTTCAACATGACACGTTAAGGCGTCAATGGCGGTATGCAGTTGTTCTTATTGTTATAGTCGTCGCAGTAATAACTCCAAGTGGTGATCCAATCTCACTACTCGCATTGTCCATTCCAATGTATGCTCTATATGAATTCTCAATACTTTACGGCTGGTTAAGAAAGAGAAAGCTCACAAAAGCTAAATCTCATGACTGAACACAACAACAAAGCTGACTACCTTGGGAACTGGCAATTCCTAACCGAGATATCACCTACCTTAAAAATTGCTTCAGATGAAAAGGAAATAATTGCACTCTATGAGAGCGGTGAAAGTTTAATCGGACTTCAAGGTGGTGATCTATACGAATCCCTTGGCGGTAGAGGAGTGGGTCAGAAAGACCGTGAAAAGCGCACTGTCGGGCTAAAGCTAGACCTCGGGCAGCTTGTCGTTGGTCAATCAAGGCACCTATTTGCCAGTTATTGCAAGGTATCAAACCCACTGAGACCTTGGTACACGATTTGGGTAATCAATTCACCAATTATCGGACACAGGCGTATCTCACCTAAGAGTCACCCGGCAGATGGATTACTAGACATTGTTGAATTCTCCCTCACGTTTCGGGAATCACTGAAGGCATATAAACGTTCCATGAGTGGAGACCACCTCCCGCATCCGCACATCAAAACTTCAAAGAAAAGAACCCATACGATCAATCCAAGGGGAAAAAGAAAAGTTGTTATTGATGGAAGAAAAGTAGCGTACAGTAAAGAACTCTCTATCTCAGTCATCCCTCACGCAATCGCTGTGGTACTGCTTTAATAATAATTTTGCCCCCTCCACATATTCGATGTAGAAAAAGCCTAATCTCAGATGTCGTGAGTGTTTACATTGCTGAAGATTGGACAACAGAAGAATCAGATGTCCTTCGGAGATATTTCACGAATCTGGACCAACCAGTGTTTGCTCTTGTCAATCTACCAGAAGTCGTTAAGGGAGCTCTATTTGCTCGGTACAGTCGTTCAGCAAAAAGTCTACGACGCCTTTTCTTGGACGAATTTTTAGGAGACTTAGATATCTCTGGGGATGCCTCTATTGACGCTACTATTGGCCTTGAGCATGCTGAGAAACTTTATCACAGGATATTTTTTGAATATGGAGACGACTCCGTCGCTCAATTGGGCGGCGTCCACTTAGCATGTGAACAAGCTTCGAATCTCCTAACCAAAGTTCTTGAATGGGGAAGATTGATGAGTTACCTCGAACAATCCACTCGATACATTTCATATGACTCGCGTTTCGGTGGTAGATACAGGTATTACCGAGATCCCGAAATTATGGATTCAAGCTTTGGTGCCAGATATATAGGCGATATGGATCGGATATTTGACACATATGCCCATCTCGTACCTCAAATGCAGGATTTCGTTAGAGAGCAATTTCCTAAACACCCTGATGACGGTGACTTCGTCTACCGGCAAGCAGTAAAGGCAAAAGCTTTTGATGCTCTTCGAGGACTTTTACCTGCGGCTTCTTTATCAAATGTAGGAATTTATGGGACCGGTCAAGCATATGAAGCGCTACTCCTTAGAATGAGATCGCATCCTTTACCTGAGTCAAGATACTACGCAGACCTAATGCTCCGGGAGTTAAGGAAAGTCATTCCATCTTTTCTTGAAAGAGTAGACAGGGAGGACAGAGGAGTAGTTTGGAGCGAATATCTACAGGAGACTCGTGAAGATACTGCGGACGTAGTAGCAGCATTATTCCCTGAAGGATCAATTGTTGACCCTTCGCCGACCGTCAGACTTGTAGATTTTGACCCAGAGGGCGAAGTGAAAATGATCGCTTCCATGATGTACCCCCATTCAACAATGTCAGAAGAACAACTCGAAAGACGGGTAGCTGGGATGAACCACGAAGATCGAATGGCTGTTGCTAGAGCGTATGTGGGCGATAGACGTAACAGGCGACACAAACCAGGTCGCGCTCTTGAGCGTCCATTTTACAGATTTGACGTCCTAGTGGATTATGGCGCTTTTAGGGATCTCCAACGGCATCGAATGTTATCAATGGACTGGCAGAACCTCAGCCCCCATCATGGGTATATATCTTCACCACTTGTGAACGCAGCCGGTATGGGGTCAGTTTACGAGGAGGCTATGGAGCGTTCTGCAGCACTATATGACTTGCTTGTTGATGATTTCCCTGATCAAGCTTCGTATGCCATAAATTTGGCATATAAAATTCGATTCAATCTAAATATAAACGCTAGATCAGCCATGCACTTAATTGAACTTAGAACAACACCCCAGGGACATCCCTCTTACCGTGAAGTCGGACAAGAAATGCATCGTCTAATTGCTGAAGAAGCTGGGCATACCGTAATTTCCGAAATGATGAAATTCGTTGACCACACAGACGAAACTGACCTTGAAAGACTCCAAAGTGAACGAAGAGCTCAAGAAAAGCGTCAGTCGACAAAATAAAACTTGGAATTAACACCTCTATTGGCGATAAAGGCTCTATAGTCCTCGTTAAATAGCCTATTTTAAGGAAGTAAGGTGGCTGAAGAAAAATCTGAACTTGAGGAAGAATACGAAGACGCTGAAGCTGATCTTGAGGGTGTTGACCCAGAAGACGATGCCATTGAGGAAGTTGAAGACGGTGAGATATTCGACGATGACGACGATGAATTTGAAGAAGATGCTTCTCTAGAGGAAGTTGCGGAATCGGAAGAAGACGATGAAGACGACGAAGTAGAGGCCGATCTCTCGGCCATTCTCCAAGAGAGGATCGCAGCCGATGATGACGAAGATGGAGAAGAGAGTAAGGAGTCCCAAACTAACTCAAACGAAAGTTCAGATTCGGATGAACCTATGTCAGCCAAAGACGATGAAGTTCTATGCCAGAGTTGCTTCACCCTAGTTTCGCAAAAGGCAGTAGATAAAGAAGGAGCTTGCCCAAACTGCGGTGCAGAAATGTAATGCAGGAGAAGGAATCTATATATGTCTGGATTTGAGTCAGCTCGGTCAGCAGTCAAAGAGGACTATGGAGACTTTGAAGAACTTTTTTTAGCATCTCGGAATGAAGCTTCTACATATAAAGCAGCAGATCTCTGGCTTGCACTCGAGGCTTTAGAGGGTTCCCCTCACCAGATCTTCAGCGACTACCTAGAGTCCCAAGACAAAACTATTCTGATAGGCGAATTTGAAAACGTACCGGTTGGATTCATGCTTATCCATCTATTTTCTCTCGACGACGAGCTTGCTGCACGTGTTGACGAAGTCTTTGTCCATCGCGATGTACGTGAAGTTGGGGTAGGGGAACATTTAATGAATGCTGCTATTGACTGGGGAACAGCTAGGAAAGCTAAACAATTATTGGGAAGGACTTTCCCTGGTGATAGACACATGAAGAACTTTTATGAGAGGTTTAAAGTAACTGCTAGATTGATTGAAGTTTCGAAAAGGCTTGATTAAGCAAACGCAAAGAGCTTTGAAATCTGAGGTATTCGGTCTCCGTGTTTTTTGATGCTCTGGTTAAGCTCTTCAGAGATCTCTGTCGGTAGCCCCATTGGGACAACCTTCTGGCGAACTGGTGAAAATGCGACAGCTTCTGCAACGATTGACCATCGATAAGAGGTAGCTTCCGCATTCAAAGCTTTATTGGCTTTCTCTATAAGACTATTTGTTATGGCTTCTGGAAGTTGCGCACCAGCTTTAGGGGAGCGAGAGCTTAGATTGAGAGCTCGAACTGTCTTCTCTTCTTTGAGCGCCTCCTCAATAGAGTTAAGCCATTTCTTGTGATCTTGATCAATCCGTTCATTGAGTTTTAATTCAAGCCTCTCTTTAACCGCTATTGATTCTGTTGACTTAGCCCATCGACCTGATGAGGCAACAACTGACCTGAAGTCTTGAAGGTCAATGCTTTTAATATTATTTTCGATTGCTGTAGCTTTATCCATCCACTCAGCCATCTTTAGTTGCTGATTTAAAATCTCGGCATAATCAAGTAAAGCGTCAGGAAAGCCTTCGGGTAAGTCCATCTTTTCAATAGTTTTCCGTAAATTTGGGATAGTGCTTCCAGAGAGCTCCCTGGCTAAAGGCTTATGTAATATTGGGAGAGATTCAATGTATTCATTACGATATTTTTTGGAAGGCTTGAGTCGCTTACCCCTAGGGCTTCGATAGGGCTTGCGACCTTTTCTTTCAGGTTTAGATTTCGAGCTTCTTTGCTGTTTCTTGTCTCCAGTTTGTTTACTTCTTGACCCTGCTCTCACATCTTTTCGGCGTTTTCGTTTCCCGCCCTTTTTAACAAGGGAGGTGGTTACACCTGCTGTTTGATTCCCTGTACCAAATAGTTCTAAAAGTTCCGGTCCGTCTTTCTTGGCCTTTTGGGGTAGAACAGATGTTATTTCAATGCCGTCTATCATGAAGTCTGCTTCTACCTTGAGAACATCGCCAATAGCCACACCTGATGGAAGAAGTGAGGCTTTTATCGTTCCTTTAGGCTCCTTAGCGCCAGCGGAACGCCAAGTGTAGGAAGAGTCAGTTGTCTGACTCGTTATTTCTATATCTAACCGATTTGGCATGGAACGAATGGTATCCGTTTAGATGACATCTGACACACTCCTGACACGAGATATCCTTATGCTGTATAGTGAATACACAGTAGGGGAGCTTGGGAACAGGCTGAGAATGCGAAAGCAGACCCTTGAACCTGATCTGGGTAATTCCAGCGGAGGAAATCATGATATATATCCATAAGTTACTAAAGATTATTGCTCTTATATTTGTAATGGTTTTTCCATTAGCAAACTGTTCAGATGACAGCAACGAAGTTTCCGGAAACCAAAAGAGCCAGAGTTGTCTTGATGATTCAGAACTCAGTGAATTTGAGTTGACTGACGAAGCGAAAAACTCAGTTCAGGGAGAGTCAATAGATCTAGTAGTATACGATGCATTTCTAGCCCCTGAAGGTGCATTTGAGCGTTTCAAAGACGAGACAGGTATTACAGTTAATATTCTCACGACAGCTGATACTGGCACTATGGTTTCTCAAGCCGTACTTACTAGCGGTGATCCGGTGGGGGACGTCATGTTCGGTATAGATAACACTTTCCTCTGCAGGGCGCTTAATAACGATGTATTCATGCCCTATATACCAAGCACTTGGGATGAACTTTCAGACCCTCTCAAACTCGACAGGGCCGGTAGGGTAACGCCCGTAGATTACGGCGATATCTGCCTCAATTACTGGAAAGGTCACTTTGAGGTGCCTCCAACAACTATTGCAGATCTGACTAATCCAAGATTTTCAAGCCAATTCGTTACCCAGAACCCGGAAACCTCTGCTCCAGGAATGGGTTTCTTGCTATCCTCGATCGCAGTTTTTGGTGATGATTGGGAGAACTTCTGGACCGAACTTCGAGCTAACGATATCGCAGTTCGGTCGGGCTGGAGCGAGGCATATTACGAAGACTTCTACAGTAAAGAAAGAAATATAGTAACGAGCTATGCCACAAGTCCTGTCGCAGAATATATTTTTGCTGAACCTCCTGTCGACTCTCCACC
>TARA_B100001778_G_scaffold312932_1_pt1 | contig 16536 bp, 6 predicted proteins | sample TARA_B100001778 | Tara Oceans TARA_B100001778 (sample SAMEA2623826) | marine metagenome | biome: marine biome (ENVO:00000447); feature: deep chlorophyll maximum layer (ENVO:xxxxxxxx); material: "saline water (ENVO:00002010), including plankton (ENVO:xxxxxxxx)" | depth 40 m
AGTTTTTATTTGGCCATAGCATGGATTTCGTCGTAAATTAAAAGTTTAGCAACGCGGATGTTGACACGCTGCGCATTGTACCTATTTGAAAAGAATTATGCTAAAAAAAACAGTGGTTCTCCCAGTACGATTTTAGTATCAACACCTTCTCATCTGCTCGTTGATTGAAAATATACTATAGTTAGCCTGTGACACTAACAAATTTGTGGAAAAATTGATTTCTAAATTTTAAAACTAGTTCCTGAAAACATGGTTAAAACTGACCAGACAACTCTGAAGTCTTCTGAAGGTACCCATAGCGAATCGAAAGAACTATGGGCCGATAAGTATAAGCCCTCTAGAATTTCAGAGCTGATTGGGAATGGTAAGCGCATAGCCGATTTGCGGCGATGGCTTCTTGAGTGGCAAAATAACCAACAAAAGAAAAAGAAAAATATGTATAAGGCTGTGCTAATTAGTGGTCCTCCAGGTATAGGCAAGACTTCATCCGCTACTTTAGTTTGCACACAACTTGGTTTTAGTGTCATGGAGGTAAATGCAAGTGATTCAAGAAATAAAGCCTCCAAAGATGTTCATACAGGTTTATCTGGTTCAACTTCAAACCAAGTTAAAGAACTAGTTACTAATCGAGGTCTCAATTTTTTGAAAACATCTTTTCATAAAAATCATGTATTAATAATGGATGAAGTCGATGGAATGAGTTCAGGCGATCGTGGTGGAGTATCTGACCTCGTTGATACAATAAAACGCACGAAAATTCCAATAATTTGTATCTGCAATGATCGCTATTCTCAAAAGTTAAAGGTGTTGCAAACCCACTGTTTGGAACTCAACTTTCAGCAACCTACAAAACAACAAATGCATGGACGCTTGTCTTTCATTATGAAAGAGGAAGAACTTGATGTAGCCTGTAATGCATTGGATAGTGTAATCGAATCATGTAATGGTGATATTCGACTGATTCTTAACCAGCTTCAATTGAGAAAGCTTAGAACAGGTTCGCTATCAATTTCCCATGGAAATAAGCTGAAAGATGTTAATTTGGGGATACTTTCAATATTAGATGTACTTATGGGATGTGGTGCTTCAAGCCAATCCATTGACCGTCGAATATCATTATGTTTTCATGAGCCTGATTTAGTTCCATTGTATATACAGGAAAATTTTCTTCAAATAAGGCCTTCAAACTGTTGCTCAGATCTTGAAAGGCTCATATGTTTAGGTGCAGCTTCACGTTTCTTATCTGATGGCGACTTAGTCTCTTCGCTAGTTCGATCGAGACAATTTTGGGAGCTCGCATCGTGCAGTAGTCTCTTAGCATGTATTATTCCTTCTTCAATCGTATCTGGAGTTCGTGAGACTTTCAACTTATTTCCAGGTGAACGTAATTTTCACCGGTTTCCCACTTGGCTGGGCAAGAATTCTTCAAATTCTAAAATGCGGCGTCTACTGAATGATATACATGGTCATATGGTGAGTAAAGGGGCACTTAAATCCAGTTCCAATGTACTTAGACAGCATTATATTCATTTACTTCGATCATATACAACATTACCACTTCTTTCAAAACATGTTGCGGGCTTGAACAACCATGGAATACGTGATGTAGTTCGCTTTATGAGTATATATGGAATTACAAGGCTTGACTGGGATTCATTAGCTGAACTCCGTAAATTTAGCGGTAAAGGTCCTGCTTTTGAAAACAGTATTCAAATATCAGCATCAACCAAATCTTCTTTCACGCGTGAATGTAATAAGTCTTTGGATTGGGTTCCAACAAGGCATGAATTAAAATCTCAAGATGATTATTCAAGTGATGGGAATCAAGAGTAAAACAGAAAACATAAATTTTTAATTAAATGCCCACACCCACAGCCTTGTAGACAAGATAAATTTAAGGCTCTATTGCACTAGTTGATTTTGTATTGATTGCTTATGACCCATGATGTCATCTAGGGCTGTGAGAATTTGGTGCTGTACTTTTGTTTTCTCACTTGTGCATGATAAGTTGAGATCCATATGAAGCACCTTCAGAAATGTTTGAGCAATAAAAAGGGTCTACGTTTCCAATACTTTTACCTGAAGTGTTTTTACTTGCTTTTCGGTAACACTTAAGTCTTTCGAGAGAAGCTTTCGGAGTGAAATAACCTAAAAAAGAAGTTTCAAGTTTGCAACAAAAAGAGGATAGGAAAAATTACCTCATTCTCAGAAATTTTAGCAGTATTTGTGATGGAATCAACAACTTGCTCCACTCGTAATCTTTTGTTTTCGCATTGTTGTTCTTTGGAACGAACACTATTTTGAATTGAAAATACATCCTCTTTTCTGTACTCAAAAGTTAAATGAATGCTTAGTGAACATTTAAAGGCGCACTTCTGAGAGAAATTCTCTTTCAACAATTTATAATTTTCTTGAGTCGCAAGAACTTCATTTTCAAGTGCCCTGTCAATAGAATAAGAAAAATCTTTACACTCTTCGCTAATTTCACCTTGTAAAACATAAAATATTATTCAGAGTCTCGTGCAACAATAAAAGCATATTATTCATCCCATGTTCAGCCTATGATTAAATATTAATATTACTATTCAGAAAAATCAAATAATATCTTACCCGCATTTTCGTACTTACTGAAAGATCCTTGAGATTTTTTGTGAGCGGCCGCTGAAATTTAATATTGGCAGCAATATTACTTCTAGGAACTTTCAACAATAAATTATTGTATCTACTGATCTGATTATCAATGGTTGAATCTATGCTTCTTTTATCCTGCATCTCTTCGATTTGTTCTGATAGTGCAGTTTCTTTCCCATGATATGCATTGATTAATTTTCGAACCTCAACCATCTGAAAATAAAATTAGTAACCATATGGGAGCTGCTTTCTGATTACCTTTGACCATTGATCTGTTCTTTCTACATGAACATTAACTCTCGTAAAATTTTCAGAAGAACGTGTGGATAATTTAATCTAAATTATACATTCATTAGTTTAATTTTCTACGCCTATATTTATAGAGATTCCTTCCTACCTTTGTAGCTTTGTATGCTCGGTCATTTCGAATTCGTAAAGTACTTATGTAAGATAATTTTTCCGAATTAGCCGAAATCTTGCTTTTAAGATTAGTTCTCAAAGACTCAAGAGAATTCTATAAATTTTCATGCTAAAATTTCAATCAAAACTACATAAATTTTGAACACCTTTGACGAAGCCAATGACTTAGATTGAGGAACCAAGCTAGACAGATGATTACACAATATTTGGTTATTCTAAAATCTTAACTGAATATTTGGGCAAAATATTTGGTAAAAAAGATACCTGTAAAATGTGCTCGATGCCCTTACGTGTTGAGGCAAATTTCACATAATAATTTGATCGAATGCGATCGCATATTTCTGATGTAAAACCTGACCTTTCTTCACCAGACAAAAAAATCTGAGTTGTTGAGTTTTAAGTATTTATGAAAAAAAGAATTTAGCTTTGCCTACCTCATACAGTTGAACGCTTGCTACAGTAAATTCACCATCAAACTCCTACACTTAACAATTAAACTTGCAGAACCAAATTAAATCGAACATACCTTATCTCTGACCTGCCATTGTGTTAAATAATCAGAAAGTTCTGCTACCCAACTACTTAAAACCGTTTGGGAAGGAGACACACTTTTTTCAAAGAAAGGGAAAAAAGCATCCTTAGGAATAGGGACTGGGTAATTTAAGGAATTCAATATAAGTGGTATATCTTCATCAGCTTTCTGAGCAAACTTCAAATTTTGATCTAGTTGCTTTAGCAAAAAGTGGAGCATGGAAATAACATTTTTTAAGGAATTGCTTTCAAAGGAATTTATCAAGTTGGTCGTGCACCCTCGCTTTTCCAAAAAAGAACGAAGGTATCCCTTACTTAAATCCAAATAATTCTCATCGTGAATAGGACGGGGGTCAGAAATGCGCTTATTAATTGTCCGCATACGTCGTGTTCACTTTCGAGTGAATTGCAACACCTCTGGATATTTGAAATATTCCTAAATCTTTCCTTCCGACTATTATATGAATATAGAAAGACTATGACAGGTTGTTGTTCTTTAAATCTTGTACGAGAATGGTTGGTTTGGTTGTTATGCTAAAGTTCCTGCGAGCTGGTGCATAACTGTGGAAATTTTGAATTTTGAATTTGAAAAAAATAATAAGTATAAATGTAAGCCAAATGCCATATGCCATAAGTGAAGATCGGCTCGAAAATTTTTTTGTACGAAAAGAAAGGGGTTTTTATCTAATTTCTGTTGTTTGAATTTGACTTCGTATAAAGAAGACATAAAAAATTGCCAGCAGCTTTGTCAATACAACTGCACTTTAAACAACACGACTAAATCAAGGCAATCATAAACTCACGTCGACATGTCAGGTAAAGGTGCTAAAGGGCTTTCAGGCAAAGGGCTTTCGGGAAAAGGGGCGAAAGGAACCATGTCCGATAAAAAGGGGGATAAAAAAAAGCCAACATCGCGTTCTGTAAAAGCTGGCCTACAGTTTCCAGTAGGACGTATCCACCGTTTTCTCAAGGTAATTACAAGTTCTGCGGTGTTGTTAGAGTGTATTTGTACTCGTTAGCATCGCAAATGATCGTGGCACCCAATAAATTCAGAAACAAAACGCGTTAAAAAAATTCGACCGTTGACACAATTTATTTATTTTTTCAGAATCGTGCTGCTTCTGGTGGCCGTGTAGGCGCAACTGCTGCAGTTTACTCAGCTGCCATTTTAGGTGCGAATACATACAAACTTCAATAATTTTGCTTAATTCTCCTGTAGAATATCTTACGGCAGAAGTTCTCGAACTTGCCGGAAATGCTTCTAAAGATTTGAAGGTACTGCTTGAGCTCATTGTTTGTATGCACTTACAATTTTTCTAAAGGTCAAACGTATTACCCCACGTCATTTGCAGCTTGCAATTCGGGGAGACGAAGAACTTGATACTCTTATCAAAGCCACGATTGCCGGTGGTGGTGTTATCCCACACATTCACAAGTCACTCATCAATAAATCCTCAAAGAAGAGTGGTTAGTGCCTCAAAGCAATACCTTTTCTCAGCATGGAGATTACGGTAATATCACAGAGCGTTACTTTTACGCTCTTTCCGTGAACTGAGTTATTTTATGTACTTAATAAATAAACAAATACTAAAGTTTGCTAGTTCTATTCATCTGCCTCAACTGAGTTCGGATATTGGACAAGCTCTCCCCACTTTTTCATGTATGTCTTCATGAAGTTAAGACATCCAAAATGAAGGATCATGTATCAATCTCCATGAATGCAATTTTTAAAATTACTGAGTATGATCTCTCTGCCAAACTTCTTCAAATCTCTTCTTTCCTCCGTTTTCTTCGAAACTTTACCTTGGACTGCACGGAGGTATATGCTTCGTTAAAATATCTATCTTTCACAAGGCTACGTAAAAGCTGAAGTACTTCAACGGCAAGCCCCCTTTGTTCGATTGAAATTCCATGAACCTTAGGATCTATGCAAATATAGCATGGAAATATGAGCTCATAAAGGATGCTGGGATAACGCAGCAACATTTCAACATCAATTCCAGCGATTATTCCAGCGAGACAACGTATGCACACTTCACGAATGCAGTTCCTTGCCACAATACAATATCTACCAACTCTTCGTATAACAGCGATTCCTTTCTTTGCTCTAAATTCCGCATTCTTCTGGGTCGAGTAAGCATTCTTGGATAGAAATAATAATGAAATCGACGTGATATTCCTTGCGCTTTGTCTTAAAACTTCCATTTCTATTGATATTTCACTGCATTTGAAATTATTCTCGAAAAGTAGCATCGAATTATTTACAGCAAGTTCTAAGTCAACACCATCATGCTGAAAAGCAAGATCTTCCGAATTCAGCGAATGATCATCTCCACGCATTTTTATGTAATGACGCAATATGCGAGTTGATGATGACTGAATCCATTCATGCTCATGTCGCAAAAGTTGAACTACTACGAAAATTGTTTTTTCTATTTTTGTCTCACTATATTTAAAAAACTGAGGAGTACCTACCCACAATTTTTCGATGAATAATAAAAGGTTGTATTGGAGCAACCACGTTTCATCCTTTTTGAAACTTTGAATCTCTAATACAGAAAGAATTTGTGGCCAAATATTTTTTATCGCTACTATTACCGTATCCGGACAAATTTGCAATGCTATAGTCATTACCTGAACTGAAAGCCGCTTCAAGGTCAAACTTTGCTCTTCTAAGAACCATTTCTGTAACCAAGTGAAAAAAACATGGGCCTTGTCTTCACTAATACGCGACAGCAGAGCAGCAATAGTTTCACCTGCGCTTCGACGACAGATGCTGGAGTTATCAGTACCCAGTTGAACAACAAGAGGAACAAACATAACTTCTGCTGTCTCTCTCAAGACACTTTTTGGAAATTTCAGAATCACAGCATGCAGTGTATTGAGTACAGATGCTCTCCCAGCAGGACATTCATACTTTAGATTTGCAATAAGCTGTTCTAAATAATGCTGTAATCTCCTAGCTCCAAGTGGATAATCAAGTAAAAACTGGAGGAAAATTTGAGCACACATTCTCCTTGAATGCTCGGATGTTCCACTTGCAACTAAACAGCAGATTCTGTCCATCCCTGTATATATTTCTGATAGAAGTGGCCTACGTGACAAAATAGCGCGCAATACAGAATGACATACTGACGTACTACTTTCGTCTTCAATGTTACCAAAAGCGGATCGAAGAACCATACGGTACTGAGCATTTGATGGAGATACATTAGCATATCTTGACATTAGATTTGAAAGAAGACGAAGGCAGTCCTGAGCAAGTTGCGGATCGCTTGATGAATTCAATAGAACAATAAGCTGCCTAATTAATGAATCTGAACTGTGCTCGAACGTTCTCAATCTCATATTCGTCAAACTGGAAAGAATTTGTAAACATAGAAGAGGAATTTTATGATTCGCGCAGTTCGTAAAACGAAACACTACAGGAACTATATCCTCAAATATATTAAAGTATTCCTTCCTATGACCTTCCGGAATATTTTTTGTGGAGCATTGCTTCAGTACACTTTTAATCAACCTCAAAGCAAATATAATAAGAACAGGATTATTATTTACCAAATAAGTAGATTCTTGAGTTGAACTTCTGTTCACATCCAGTATAATATCATCAAAAGCAGGAAATTCACCAGAAGAATCAAATGACAAAATGGATCTAGCCATTACCAAAATTTCTTTCCCTTTAAGTTTTGTTCTGAATGAAATTCCTTTATGGATAGAAAACAGAATTTGTTCAATCTTACGAGTAATTTGAATATTCCCAAAGTCATGGAGACGTTTGGTAACCAATGAAAGTAATACTGGCATTGAAGCAGGGAAGGAAGCTTTCTGTGAAAGCAGCTCAATAGATTCCAGAGATCGCGAGTGACGGGCTTCTGGTATCTTTGCAGTAATTTTAATAACCCCCCGTTCTTCAGAAATTCCACCAAAAATATCTGCATCTAATATTGGTAACACTTCTGGGAGAAGAACATCAACTTCTTCATCTTGTGCCTCTGGTGTAGTTACTTTTAGAATATCATAAGTAATTGATCCGAGGACATGTAATTGGAATCCATTTAGAAGTCGTGTACGTAGGATTCCAATAATGTACGGCACATGAGTAGCTCCAAGTACTCTGGCAATATTTGATAATGAAACTCTTGCTGTATCTCTTACGCCTTGGGATCGATCAACTAAACTTGTACACAACAATGATGTAAGCCTATGTAGTTGTATCTTCATTTCGTGCTCTGGAATAAAGCTGATGAGATGTGCACATGAAAGAAGTAGCGCTGGAGATACTTCTTTTTTATTTGATCCCATTTCATTCTCACCATCTGGTAAAAGCTTCATTAATTTTGGATAAAATTCTTTAAAAAGATCAAGGAATTTTCCTTCGTCTTCGAGATTCGAAAAGTGACCCAAATTTTCAAGAACAGAAGCAAATGCATGTAAATATGCACCATTTTGACGAGAGCTACTGAAAATTTTACGACTTATTTTGCGCAGAATATCTTTGAACACAGGCCATGGTAATTTTGATGAAATCTGACGAACTACAGACACAGCTGTTGCTGCAACATTTGACACAGGATCTGCCAGACACGTTAGGACAATAGGTATATAATAGTCGAGGATGGTTGATAAATGGCATTCTAAGGACGTAGAAGCAACTTTTAGCTGAGTTAAAGCACGACTACGCCGATGCGACTGTAAATGTGTTATATTTATGAAAAAGTCTGTCTCAGAATCAATTTTGGACAATATACTCAGACCAGGAGCATAATGAGGCTGCGTTTTCGCAAGATAGCCAACGAGATAAATAGCCACTGCTCTTTTGCTTTTCTCGGTACTAGTCATTGACCTTTTGATTCCAGGTAATACTATTTCTGCAAAAATTAAGGTACAAGTATCTTTACATAAAGGCATCGAAAGAGCATCAATAAAATTTTGAATTGTTGACTGTGCAGCTTGACAAAGAGCAAAGTCAGAAGAACCCAGGTCATAAAAAGTTTGAAAGATAATTGCTTTCATATTTTGTTCGGAATTTCCACAAAACCAGTTCGTCGTCAATTTTTCATAAGATTCTAGCCTTATTTCAAAATTGATATCATCTAAACTATTTTTCGCAGTCGAATTCAGTTTCTGAAGAATCTTTGTAGAAACCCAAAGAGAATCAAGATTATTTGCTAATATAGAAAGTGCATGAACTAGTTCTGATCGCACTTTGACATTTCGTACTTTACAGAGAAAAGGAGTTATTAATGCCCAGAATTTCTCGACATCCTTGGAATTCATAATTGCTGAAGAGTCCAAAAAAGCTGTAGAAAAAGCCGAGAGTAATTTTGACAACATACCTTCATCTAGTCTCGGAGATCTAGCAAGCCTCTTTAAAGATATAATAGTTGCAAAAACTGCATTTTTGCCCCCCAGAGTATGACTCAAACGACTTATCAATAAGAAGGTACGTTCTAAATTCAAATTTAATTGGCTTTTCATGCATTTGCTCGAACAATTTGGGTGTGAAACCAGGATTTGAAGCGATTCAAATAGTTCTTTGGAATGCTTAACCAGGATCTGTTTAGCTAAATTTTTCTTTCTAACATTGTCATTTTCTACATGGTTAACAAGATTCTCAGCAATATCCAAGCACATTACACGACTTTGTTCAGAAGCAACTTCAGCTTTTAAAATTTCCCATACAAACTTGAGGCATGAAGTAGATTCCTCAACACTCAAAAACGTTAACAAGAGATGATAACTAGAAGATAAAGACGCCACAACCTGTAAAATAACTGGTGGTGTTGATGCACCACACTCATTCGAAAGACGAAGCAGTAGTGGTTCCATGATATAAACCAAATCATTGGAATACATATGAAATTCAAACTGAGGGTGTCTATAAAGTAAATCGGCCAGAACACGAAATGAATACGTGCGGACATTTCTTGCATGTTTTCTTTCTTCTGAAATTCTGTGCGATGTAGTATTTAAGGTACCATTTTTATTTTGATCCTCTCTCTGTGTACTATAAGGTGATATTATATTATTGACCCTCATGCTCCTCCCCTGCTCACAAATACGTGCAACAGTAAAGATAAGCTTTATGGATATTGGCACAATAACTTCTACGTATTCGAGCACATGCTCGCCCAAGTAATACAGTAAATCTTCCAAATTTCTAAAAAATATATTGATTGATTTCATAGGCAACGTTGAAAAATCAGGGCACATTTCAAGACAATTTTTTTTCCTCCCTTCATTTGTAATCGCCATATGAATTATAGCGTCTAGAACTGACTGATTCGGAGTAACAATTGAAAAAAACTTACGCATCAATGGATAAATCTCTCTAGAATCCAGTCCTGCAATCCACAAATATGAAGCTTTACAAACAGAAATATTCCTACTCGAACGTTCGTGCAAGCGTGGAAGCAAAACTTGAATAACAAGAGGCACAATCTTTAATCGATACTGTTTTTCTATGACAGTAATGCCAAGCTTTTGATCTGATACATCTGCTGCAAACCTTAAGTTCGTCAGAGCTTGCTTAGTTTTTTTAGGAGTAGCGATTGCTTGTAGATGATCAATAATATCACCCGTTAGATATGGGAAATCCCATTGTCCTAAACAACGAATTGCTAAACATGCTAACTGCGGATCATTTGATTGAAGCATCTTCAGCAGCTTACAATAAATCTCACTACATTCATGAAAGCCTAGGAAGCAATAGCCTCCTCTACATGAATTATCGAGACAATGAACCCATTTTTGCATCCCAATCTTCCACTCAGAACAATTAGCATAGTCTTCCCACTTTACATATTTTAAGAATTCTACTGAAATTCGATTATAAAAAACACTATCTGAGAATGAAATCTTGGAAAGAGTATCTAAGAGTAAATTAAGTCGAATCCATGGATTTACTCCATACTCTATCTGATTAATTTGAAGCGCTATGAATTCTTTCAATTGAGTTTCATTTGTTTCCACATCCAGGTTCATGATTTTCGATTCCTTTTTATTTCCTAATTCCAAAATGCAGTGCAGCTGTGTTTCTTCAAGATGAAAAGTAAAAACTTCGCGAGCTTCTGCGTACATATTAAGAAGATTTCCCAGCGTAGATATAATGAATGGCCACAATGAAGATAGCTTAATATGTAAAGCACCAATACATGCACTCGTTATTAGTTTTATAGATTGATTTGGAATCGTGGAAGATCCAAGAGATCGAGATATAGCCTGAAGCATGACTTCATATTGTTTCAAGTTTGAGAGAATATTGGAACTTTTTCCTGGATCATGCGCATTCAACATGCAAAATTTAGAGAGTATATCCTTCACTACCATCCATGATTTTTCCTTCTTGTTTACCTTCAAAACACTCAAATATTTGAGATTAGCATATCGTACGTGACGATTAGATGAAGTAAGTCCTCCAAAGTTTTCTGGGATTGTTGTTTTCAAGAAGATAGTACTTCTATTCAATATTTGTTGAGATTCAAGAAGCTTTGCAGCACATATTAACGGTCCTGAATAAAGACTTGAAATTCTAAATACCCTCATAAACAAATGGGGACAGATGGCATCAGCACATCGAGAATTAACATTTGAATGCTCATGTAGAGTTAAAAGAGCTTGAAGTCCTGCTACTAGAATTGCAAAAGCAGGTTTTATGTCTTCATCTTCAGTCAATTCCTTTTCTTTTTGTGAATTTTCTAATTTTCTGAGAGTGTAATCTAATATGCTTTCGACAATTGTGTGGCAAGCTTCAAACTCCATACAAAACGGTGCAAGTCGAACAACACCCCATAGGACACTGAGGGGATGAACACAAGATTCGTGCATTTGTAATATATCGATAGTCTTCCTACAAATAATTTCATTTCCGACTAAAAATTCCCTATCCACCCAACCGTGTTCCAACAATATGCGACATGATTCAGAAGCAGTTGCTATACCAATGTCTGACAATTCTTCAAAAAATTTGACCAAACAAACGGAGGTAAAAATTTTAAGTAGATTCAGTGCTGCAGGATTTTGAAGTCTTGCCCGTTCATTGAGACATTTTAAGTAGTTTACAATTGAGTGGGAAGAAGCGATTGAAATCAACCTCAACCATCGAGCCGGCCTATCTGTCATTTTAATTGGTCTAGTACTCGGTCCATACAAAACGTTGTGTGTGTCACATATATTCAAAATGAGTTCAAACAGAATTTGCTGAATCGAGTCGTCATGGTTCACAATCTTTGGGATACAATGTAACTCCAGAGTAAGTTCAAAAACTTCAAAGATAGGTACAAAGTTTTCCACGGTAGATCCATTGTTGTGCTTTACCATCATCGAAAGCAATTTCATGTGATAAATTAATTTATTTTTGTTACTTTTTTCACTCTGAAGGTTCGTCCGAATAGCACCAAGTAAGGTGTCCCACAGTATTCCAAGTTTCCCCCTCTGCCCAAAGCTGCAAACTTGCCGCAACATTTCATTTGTTACTTCGAATAAGTGGGAGTCAGCGAGGAATTCCGCATCGGGATCAAACAGTACCGTAAAAATCTTGATAGAGATGGAGTGAAGTCCATGAGCTGCGCCACGAACTGCCTCAGCAAGAAATGCACCAGCACTTTCGCATTTCATCACCCTCTCACTCAAATAACGTGAACCCGCATTGAAATCACATGTTCTTAATTCCTGCTTTCCAGCATCACTTTCGATTTCTCTTAGAACATGTAAGATTCCTTTCGAAATTTGGATCTGTGTGGCTCTCCTTAAGATCATACCAAGTCCTTGAACGGTAAAAGAACGGATATTCATTGATTTATGCATCCTTAGATTCTTGGTAATTTGCAATGTTCCCGGAATATCACAAGATAATTCTTCATGAAGTAACTTGCACAGGCGTGCAAAGCAAGTAAATAGTTGTTTTAGAATCTCAGGTTCATGCCCAATGCCTTCGTTGATTAAACACTCAAATTTAATCAGAGTTTCAGGAAAATATTTTATAAATTCTTTACCAACATCGCGTGATAATGCTTCTAACAAGTCAAAAAGAGCCTCAACTGAGTTCTTATATTCAAAAGTGAAACGCTTTAACAAGGATTGGACAAGAACATCTTGATGTAGCAATATTTGTGGAAGTGTCTCTGAAATCTCTCGAACTTCTGCAACATAATCAATAAAATCTTTTCGGAAATTAAGCTCAGACCATTTAAGCAAAGAGTCCTTGAAGAAAGAACCAGTCTTACAATCAGACTTCTTCACTTGGTTCAACCTGTTCAGAGTGACTTTCACATCCGAAATTTGTTCTGAAAAGTTTTTGGCCATGTTTGTTCCAGTAAAACAATATATGGAACGATTGAAGAAATTTCCGAGCAGGTCGATGTATTATAATCGTTCTGTTGATCTATCTTCAAATCGTGCGTGCAACTTTTCCAAGGCTTGAGTATAAACTCCCATTGGCGAGTTCAACCTAAAATTCCCCGTGATTTCCGTGGAGCCGCCAATTTGCTATCACTTGTGCCTTGCATTATTTTAAATTTTTATCCCCTTATATTTCTAGTGTTTGAAGAAGGTTGCGAAAGTTAGGGTAGCAAGAAACTTTATGAACTCAAGTTAAGTACTTATATGTAATGTCCTGAAATACGACGGCCCAGTCAACGTGGTAACCTCAACGTCAAATTAAAAATGCTGGACAGCCTAAACCCCGAATGACAATATTTTTACTTTTTTTGGTTAAAAATGATTTTTTGTGTAAATTGTTGATAAAAATAATGAAATTAATTGGGGCGCGCGTATATGCATCCATATGAGTAAAAGGTCAAAGAAAATCCAGGAAATTCACTATGCCATACCAAAAAAGGAGACAGTATTTTTTTTCAATTTACAGTACCAGGTACGTACAAACATAGCCGAATGCCCTCTTGGCTTCTTTTCTTTCTGTTTTTTACGTCCCTTAAAAACTCCCTGTGAAGTGCAGCAACTTGAAACCCTTGTTGTTCCATGCGTGTTAGTGAGAACGTGATTCTGTAACCTAGTTAATTCGGCTCCTGTTCCTATTTCCACTTACAATTTATCTCAAGCGACGAATGAATATTTCCCTTCCAACGTTAGCTGAGTCAACTTCAAAAGTCTTGAAAATAAAAAGGACACGAAAGTGTAATAAAACCAGGGAGATAGACTTCCAACTGTATATTTACTTTTTGAGCTGCATAAATATTAAAACTTCCGTAATAGTAACTACACTTTAATGGCATCGACTCCTGAAATACGAATAACCAGCAAATCTCCTGAGGCAACTTATTTTATGTAATGATGATTGTTGTGACCTTTTTAAGTAGACATCAGAATCCATTCTTTTTCAAATTCGTTCTAAAATTCCAGCTGATATCAGGTTCGATTTTAACACGTTAAGTATGTAAACTTATTATTTCATGGAAGGACACTTATAGGAAAAGAGACATGCACTTCTTTCACAAGTGCTAGTTTTGATGACTCTTTGTATTTTAATGAACTTAAGACTGTAACGACTGGAAGAATACTTTTAACAAGCTTTGTCGTAGATTCAACGCAGTCGTTTTTAAGAGAGTAAGGATATTTGCTTTTGTTTTACTGCTCCTATTGTCCTAACGTTTTCTTTTTTAATTATAGCTATGGTATCATCTCGCCCGAAGTAGTATTTGTTTCAGACTACCAGGAAAAGGGCTGTGGACGCGGGTTTGTTTTTTCATAAAAAGTTTATTGCTCCCACACTTATTCTTAAGTAAAAATTCGTGGTTATCACCGCTTGGAGGATTATTTTTTTCATTCAATTGCACTTGCAGGTATGTTTTACTACTTTGATATCAGATTGAAGAGTATTGAAAGAATATTTGTCAGAGAAGCGAAGAATTTGCCTTTTATTCAATATCTAGTATGTCTTGCTGTAATCAAGGTAAAGATATAGAAAATGAGCAAATGAGTTGCATATGCTTGACAATAAATGACTACTTTAGGCAATAACTAGTGAAGCTTCTTCTGTGTTGCTGCGATATGGCATCGCTTCGGAATTCATTGAAAATTTAAAAATAAAGTGGCCAAACGATATCTACTATAAAAATACTAAGGTAAGATTTAAAAAATCGGATTTATTTCGTATATCTTATGCTCTTTTTCAAGATAGGAGGTATTCTATGTCATTCAAGCTATGCTAATGGCATGTATCATGTCACGAACGGAATTGGGTTAAATCTTGATAATGTGGTATGTATCAATTTGATTACTTCTACATTTGACACTATTTATCCAGGCACCAACGGCATGTATCAACTCTCTGCTGTTTTCTGTAATTGAAGAGTTTAAATGTGAGGAAAAAAATAGGAGTATGATTGATGGTGTTTTTTGATCTTTACTAAATATTTTCACTTAGAACCCGCAAATTTTCTTAACTTCGAGAAAGTATTTCATTGGAGTGATTTTGATAGACAATCTAATCTTTTCAAATTTGAAGGTAGGAAAGGAGAAATTATTAGCAAAGATACTAGGTAAAACAGAAATGGTTTGGCTGATGACAACAAATAATCATACTATTCAGAGTGTTTTGAGGAATACTATCAAATTTTTGATAGTAAGGGTTTCAAAGCATTAGAGGTACAAGAAATATTCACTGTTTTGCTGCATTAATAAAGTTAACAGCCTCTATACTTGAGTCATTGGCTGCACTCGGGGCAAAAAGTACATTTCAGCGAGTTTGATTCGCAAAAGTCTATGGCTCTACAAATCCAAGGCCTATCTTCGACCGGTTGCCTCCTAGCTGGTACTAATCAACTTTAATATATTGTGATTTTTGCCCTAATAATCCATTTTGATATAGTAAGCGATAGAGGAGATCAATATGAGTTGAGTCCAGATGGTAACTCTTTCGACTTCTTTGCTGGGTTGATATGTAGGAAACTATGAAAATATAGTGAAATGATAAGTATTGACCAGCGCATAGAGCTATTAAATTGGTTATGACGTAGCTGTTGTTGAAAGTTACATAATTGATGCTACTTATTTTAACTTTGCAGTAAACATATTTTTGCACTGTACGGTACTCTGTTTCAAATGGTCCCAATCGATGTGTTGTCGATAGTATGTTACTTATGATCTTTAAAACCTTTTATCTCGCGCATTCTATATTCCATTGAATCATTAATGAGTAAACTCTTCGATTATTTACGAAACAGTCTTGCCTCGTCCTGCTTCAAAATTATACGCATCGCCTCCATGATGTGAAGAATCCAGACCGAGTTCTTCATCTTCTGCATTAACGCGCAATAATTTAAGTGCTTTCAAGCTTCCGAAAACAATAGAGCATGTGAAACATACCCAACCAGTAATTGCAAGTACACCGATGATTTGGTTTCCGAGTTGCTTTCCACCACCACCCATGAAAGCACCATAGGAATCCTCATCTTTTCCATAGACACTAGAAGTGTAAGACTTTTCAGCGAACAAACCTGCTGAAAGAACACCCCAAATACCGCAGAAGAAATGGACGGGAGCCGCATCAAGGGGATCGTCGATCTGCAACTTCTTGAGTAGCGTACTCGATCCATAGTATACAAAGCCCCCAACAAAACCAATGAAGGCAGCTGCCCACGGTTCAACAACAGGACAAGGTCCTGTAATAGAAACAAGGCCAGCGAGAATTCCATTCAAAGCTGGGAAGACGTCTGGCGGATTCTTTAAAGCAACGTGGACTGCTAGAGTTGTGCATCCTCCTGTTGCAGCAGCAAGCGTAGTTGTGACTGCAACTCGAGCTGCGTGACCCATGTACTTAAATTCGAGAGTACTCACAGGGTTGAATCCATACCAACCAAACCAAAGAATAAACGTACCCAAGGCTGCTAGGACCGTGGAGTGACCTGGCATATCAACAACAGATCCAGTTGGCGTAAAGCGGCCGGTTCTTGGACCGAGAAAAATTGATCCCATCAGAGCCGCCGCTCCCCC
>TARA_B100001778_G_scaffold186240_1_pt1 | contig 16168 bp, 12 predicted proteins | sample TARA_B100001778 | Tara Oceans TARA_B100001778 (sample SAMEA2623826) | marine metagenome | biome: marine biome (ENVO:00000447); feature: deep chlorophyll maximum layer (ENVO:xxxxxxxx); material: "saline water (ENVO:00002010), including plankton (ENVO:xxxxxxxx)" | depth 40 m
AATTCAGCGCAATACTCATCAGATGATAATAGATTAAATGTTGCTGGTACGTATTGTGCTAGAGATTCTTTTTATGGATGTTTGCCATGGGAAAAAGGTAATCTTAATGAGCCTTATCATGTTGCCGGAACTGTGGGTGGTCTAATAGACGTGCTAACTTTCTTATCCCCAAGTGTTAATGCTGATCCTTACGCAAATACTGTTTACACAACAAGTATTGATACAGTTAACAAAAATAGAGATCCTCACAGAACTCAAGTTATTGAGAATTCACAAATTCAATACATTAAAGATCTTGATAATCTTACTTTAACTGCAAAATACTCATACTCTACTAGAGATTATGATCATAGAGATGATAATGATCATTCAAACTCAACTGAGCCTTTTGCAACTGCTTTAGGTATTGTTCCTGGATGGGATGTTCAGTTTGAATGTTTCCCTTCTACTACTGTTACCTCAACAGAAGCAGTTGAGTGTTCACAAGCAGACGAAGTAACAAGACAAGCAGAATTTACTGTGGTTTCTGACTATGATGGTCCTCATAATTTCTCTGCTGCTGTATATCAATGGCAGTCTGATTTTGATAATGACTATCATGTACAAACATCTAGTTATCAAATGCTTAGAGATTTTGAACTACATCCTTATATGGCTAGCCTTTTTGGTGGAGCACTTAATGATTTAGGTGGTGCTGCGGCATGGACTGTATTTGGTGGTGTTTTTGCGGCAGTTGCTCCTTCTTTACTTGGAGGTGTAATTGATTTACCAACAGCTCTTGCCCAAATTACAGGTGGTACTTTGGCAACATGTGGTACCTTGGGAGGATTATGTGAAAGAAGTCTTCCTAATAAAATGGGTGGATTAATAACTGACCAAAATGGTATAACAAAATCTACTGCCTTCATGGGTGAATATTATTATCAAATGAATGAAGATACTAAATTTACTTTTGGTCTTAGATATAATGATGATACATATGAAAGTACTATATTTAGTTCTTTATCAGATATCTCTAATACAAACTACGTATATACAGGACCTGATTATTCAAGAACAAATCCTGGAACTTCAAGAGAGCAAACAGAGAACAGTGCTTTAACATATAAGCTTGCAGTTCAGCATAACCTTTCAGATGACAGTATGGTGTATGCATCTTATGCAACTGGTTTAAAAGCTGGTGGTACATCACCTAATGAATTCTCTATTCAGGTGCCTTATGCAGAAGAAGAATCCGCATCACTTGAAATTGGTACAAGAAATATTCTTATGGATGGTAGGTTATTATTAAATGCTACATTATTTGAAATGGATGTTACTAACGGGCAATTAGGTCTTATTTATAATGCTGGAGCTGTTAACAAAACCTTTGACTATGTAAATACAGGTCTTGAAGGACAGATGAAGTTCTTTGCTACAGATAATACTGAGATTGAATTTAACTGGTTAGCTTTAGATTCAGAAATGGGTGAAGCGCTTCAAGATGATCCTCTTAACCCTAACCAAGCAACTACTATCCTTGGAAAAGGAAGTGGAACTGCTGGTTTAACAGCACTTTTACAAGCTATTGGAATGGATGCAGCTACAGCTGCTGGAACTGCTGCTGCTGTTGGCGCACAGTTACCAAATGCGGGTCTTACTAACTGGGCATTAACTGATGCTGGAATCCTTGGATCTTATCAAGGAGCATTAATAACTATTCCTGGTTTAGCTGAGATTGTTGGTGTTCAATTAGCAGGCAACAGATATCCTGGAACTACAGAATTAGATTACAACCTTTCAATAACTCAGAGATTCCCACGTGATGGTGGAGCTACTGACTTAAGATTGTCTTATATTCATAAAGGACAAAGAGAAGGAAGTATATTTAATATTGATAAATTCTCAGTTCCAGAAGCTAAATATTTTGATATGACTGTAATCTATACGCCAAGCTCTGAAGAGTGGTATGTAGGTGGTTTTGTTAAGAATATTGGTGACAAAAGATATAACATCGGTACAGAGCAATCAAGTACACTTCAAGGTGGTATGTCTCAAGTAACTTATGCTCAACCTAGAACATATGGTTTAACATTTGGAATGAATTTCTAATTTGTTAAGTTAAAATTTAAAAAGCCCAGTTTAACTGGGCTTTTTTTTATCTAAACTATATATTTATTGAATCAAAGGGTTCTTCTATTACACCAGTATTTTTAAAAGAGACTATATAAGAATTCTTTTTATTTCCAAAATTAACAGATTTTATTGGCTTACCATCAATTAAATGTAAGGCAGCATGGCCTTCGATCCCTATACATTCTGTTAGATTATTTTGAACTAGTTGATCTTTTACATATGGCCTTCTGCTAGGCTCTTCGTCATAATGCGGGCAACATATACCATCAACAAAACCTAAACAATTTAAAATAGCTAAATTATCTGCCCATGAGTCTGTTATACCTTTATCAAACCAACAAATTGCACCAGCACTGACACCGCACATTATCACCCCTTGATCATATGCCTCCTTAAGAAGCAAGTCTAAACCCCATTCCTTCCATACTGCTAGCATACTCTTAGTATTTCCACCGCCTACAAATATGATATCTTGTTTTCTAATATGATCTTTTAAATTGATTGTTCTTTTAAAAAAGTCTATGTGAGTTGGATTACAATTAAGTTTAGTGAAAACGTCATAAAAATTAACTTTATAAGCATCATTATCTCCTGTTGCTGTTGGAATAAAGCATACATTAGGATTCTTATTATTTTGTTGCTTAATAATATATTCCTCTATTTTTCTATCTGAAGGGTTTCTTCCAAAACCCCCTCCGCCAATTGCAATAATTTGTTTCATCTAAACATTCCGATTAAATTGAATTATTTTTTGTTTCCACTTATTTGTAAAAAAATCAAATTCATGGCCTTTAATTGTAAATTCCTTGAATATTAAATCTCTATCAATCATTAAAATTACAACTTGTTTAATGTTTGTACTAAACATTACATTATGTGCATTTGCATAAGCGCAACCCTGAAGAAAATAATCCTCTATCCATTCACGGCGTTTAATTCGTTTTGCAGTTTTAAAATCAATAATTGATGGCACACCTTTTACTAAACCAACACAATCAGCCGTGCCGGCATACAAACCATCAAGTATAAGACCAACCTCAAGACCCCAAGCTTCGTCTATAGAATTAAGTCCATCTGTTATGAATTTGTTAGTAATACTTTTTGCTATAAGGTCTGTTCTTTTTTCTGAAAAATTATCCCATTCATTGCCATTTAGATATTCTTCAATAGCCTCATGAACTGCTGACCCAATATCAGTGCTTTCCTTAACCACCCTCTCAGCTTCTTTTTCTCCAACCCGCTTTTTCCAATCTTCGATTCCTTTTTTAGAAGAAGTACCTGATAATATTGTAGTAACGCTAGGAACTGGGGTCCCAGTAGAATCTATATAATGACGACCTCTATCGAGATCAACTCTCTCCAAGGTTGGATATTGATATTTATTAGAAATCATTTTTCAATATGCTCATCAAATAATTTTTCCAGGGGTAAAAGATCATTTTCAAAATTTTTCCAATAATCTAGACCAGATTTATATATGGGTTGTCTAACTTGCTCTGCACTTGGTGTCTTAACAGGTCTTTTAGATTTATAAAATTCAAAACACTCTTCTTCAAAAGGAAGATTGCAATATTGAAGCAGTTTTATTATTTCATTTTCAGTATCTGAGACCATATTTGCATACTTTACTGTGTAAATTTGATTTGGATAAATACTATGCCAATGATCCATAATATTTATATAGTCATTGTAAAATAATCCTAAGTCCTCTAGATCGTATGTAAAAAGCTGTCCTTTTGCAAAAAACTGTTTAAAACAGCTAAAACAAGTATCCATAGCTCCTCTGCGTGTATCTATAATCTTGGCATTAGGTAATATAGTTTTTATAAATCCAATATGCATAAAATTATTAGGCATTTTATCTATAAAGAATGGCGCATCGCCCCTACTCCATCTAGTTTGATCAATATATTTATTACCCAGCTCTGATATTTGCATTTCTGATAATTTCTTTAAGAAACTAGGATATGCCTCTTTGTTTTTTCCTATTGCTTCAACTTCTCTTGATAGATTCATAATGTTAGGCAGTTCTTGAGTTCCATCTACCATCGAATGAGATGAAATAATTTGATCAATTAAGGTTGATCCAGACCTTGGTAATCCCAAAATAAAAATTGGATCTGGATCATTACACTTTGATTTTTTTATCTTCTTAACTACATCTTTGTTAAAAAACTCAATACTTTTATTTACTCTGTCTGAATTTTCTTGAGATGAATATTTAATTAATTTTCTTTTAATCCAATTGCCTTCACTGTACATTTTAAAAGATTGCTTAAAATCTTTTTTTACCTCAAAGGCTTTACCCAATGCAAATAGTAGCTGAACCTTTTCATTTTCAGAAATATCATTTGATAAAGTTTTTTGCATCTCTTCAATCTGCTTTGATGAAAATTCATATGTTTTTAAGTTAGCTAAACTCCAATAAGCTTCGCCAGAATTAGGATTATATTTAACAGCATTTATATATGACTCAACTGACTTTTCATTATTTCCAATAGTATTGTATGCATGTCCTAAACTTAAATAGGCCCTTGGACTATCTGGCTGGAGTGATACACATCTTGAGTATGCGACTATGGCTTCTTTATAACGAGCCATCATAATTAAAATAGTTCCATAATCGGCCCAAACGCTTGCATTTTTTGGATCTAATGCAAGTATATTATCCATAGATTTTTGTGCTTTATCTAATTGGCCAGACAATCTGTAAACAAGAGATATATTGCGCCATAAGAGACTATAAGACGGTGCTAGTTTAATGGCTTTTATTAGAAGCTGTTCTGCAATTTTATACTTACCCCCTTTGGTAGCTAAAATTCCTAATAACCTTAAAGCATCGACGTTTTCTGGATCTTCTTTTAATATATTTGTATAAACTTCTTCTGCTAACTTTACCCTGCCAGCTTTTGCATGTCTTATTCCTTTATATAAATTTGAATAGGTGGTATTTCTTTCTAGAAATTCTTGAATAACATCATCAGCCTCTTCTTCTTTATCCAGTTCTACCAAAATATTACTCAATTGTCGTAAAAGAGAAATATCAGGTTTAACATTTAATAGGTCTTTAAATTTTTTACAGGCTTCATATTTTTTATTTTGAAATAAAAGAATTTGAATTTCTTTCTCCAAGAGTTCGGTACTCTTTGGATTAATACTCAGTCCTTTTTGAATATAAATAAGAGCTTCAGATGGATCATTTTGCTTTATTGAAATATCAATAATTAAAACAATAGAATTTAGCTCATTTGGAAAAATCTTTAATATCTCTAATAATTGAGCTTTAGCTAGAGATAACTTATTATCATTAATTAAATCAATTGCATTTTCGTAGGCATTTTTAGGAGAATCTAAATCTTTCATATAATTAAGAATATTAATGACCTTGCGAAGGATTGGAATAAGTCGCTAATATTTATTCCTATTTTACTATCATTTGCAATGTGTGTGTATGCGATTAGCGATCCAGCAACAACTGCATCACAATTATCTAATATATATAGCATTGTTGCTTTAAAGTTTGAGACTGTTTTTCAATATGGTGCTTTGGTAATTTTACTATTTTTATTATTACTAGCATTTAGTAAAGCTGGATCTAAAAAAGTTAGTATTGCTAGCTCTCCTAAATATTCATTCTTCTCTTGGTCATCAATGTTATTTGCCTCAGGTATGGGAGCTACTATTTTATATTGGTCACCGATTGAATGGTCCGCATACTACAATGACCCCCCTTTTAATCTTGAGGTCGGATCAATTGAAGCAGTTAGAACTATAAATGCATATACCTCTTTTCACTGGGGATTTAGTGGCTGGGCAATATATGCTTTACCAGCTGTAGCCTTTGCAATATCAATTACAAAAAACCCCACATCTTCATTAACCTTTGGATCGCTTTTAGTAAGTGATAATTTGCCTTTTAGTTATTTTTTTAAAACTATACTTGATATTTTTTTTATATTTGGAATTCTTGCTGGCGCTGGCGTTGGACTTGGTCTTTCATTTCCACTAATTGCTGAAATTGTTGCTACATTTCTAGGAATATCTTCTTCATTGGCCCTAGAGTTAATAATTCTTTTGATCTGCTTGTTCATAATTACCACTAGTGCATATTTAGGCATAACTAAAGGCATAAAAAGACTAAGTAATATTAATATTGGGCTTTTAGGTCTCTTATTAATTTTTGTTCTTGTCGCAGGCCCAACAACATTTATTCTATTTAATAGTCTTGATGTCTTATTGGTATACGGTACTAAATTCATACAAATGAGTACTTATGTTGGTGATAAGTTTGTACAGGACTGGACAGTGTTTTATTGGGCGTGGTGGCTGGCACTCGCACCTTATCTTGGTGTATTTTTTGTAAATATCTCAAATGGGAGAACTCTAAAAGAGTTGATTCTTGGAACAATTCTTATTGGTGGTTTTGGTTCGGTAATACATTTTTTAATACTAGGTAATTATTCTCTTCACTTATTTGAAAACAGTATTTTAAATGTCCCAGACCTATATGCATCAGAGAAGCCTACAAAGGTAATTGTAGATGTAATACTTACTCTCCCAATGAGTTACTTAATTTTATTTTTATATGGATTAATATCTATCATTTTCTTATGTACTACCTATGATTCGTGTGCTTTCATCCTCTCACGTACTGCTATGAGAAGATCAGATATTTCACCCTCTAAAATTCTAAGAATAATATTTTCTATATTATTGGTTATTCAGCCTGCAATTCTTATGTATCTTGGAGGTGTTAATACTGTAAAATGGATGCTTGTAATTAGTGCTATTCCACTAATTTTTATTAACGTTTTATTAATTGGTTATATTATTAAAAATGTACAAAAAATCTAATAACTCTAATTATTATTTACATAATTTTTCTTCTTTAGACTATTCGAAAGATTCATTATTATTTATACCTGGTGCGGGAATGGATCATAGAATTGTAAAAGACATAAAACTTGATTCGAATAAGTTTAATAACACTCTAGCAATTGATACTCCTCATCATGGATACTCAACTGGACCAAAACTTACATCAATTGAGGAATATGCAGAAGGAATTGAGGAAGTTCTTAAAGAGATTGATATAAGTAAATTTCATCTATGTGGGCATAGTATGGGTGGATTAATAGCTTTAAGAATAGCTTTTAATAAGAAATTAAAGTTTAAATCTATCAATATACTTAATGCCTCTTGTCCAATGTTTGTTGGTTCAGCTTTATTAGATGATTCTAGAAAAAATTTAGACTCTGCAATGAATATGCTTACAACATACGGAGTAAGTAAAGCACCAAAAGCGAAAGCTAGTGGCCCAATGTTTGGAACTATGGGTTCCGGATTTTATCAAAAAAAGTCTGATTTAATTAATACTCCATACGGAAGTAAAAAAATTGTTGATAAGTTAGATGATGAGGTTGATTTGTATGCTTTAAAGAAACTTTTTAATCAAATAACAAAAGACATCTTAAATAATGATCTAAATGCCTGTAAAAACTTTGTTATTCCTGATTCTGAGATTAATGAATATAAAGACACAATAAATTTTATCTTAGGTGAAAAAGACAACTTAACTCCAGTAAAGTATGCACAAAAATTTTGTGAGAATTTAAAAAGTTCACAAATTGTAATTATTGAAGAATTGGGCCATTTCACTTTCTATGAAGACCCTACCAAGCTCTCAAGCGAGCTTGGTAAGTTATTGTCTAGTTAGATATTAGAATCTATATCTTAGTCTAAGCCCTATAGTTCTAGGCTTACTTCCTGTTCTTCTAACATCGCCAAAGTCATCATATATACCAAGAGTAGGATCAGCATCATGAACATTTTCAAGGTAGACCTCTAGAGAAGCATTTTGAAGAAATCCTAGCACATCATCAACATCAGAACTTCCTTTGCTAGAAGGATTAACTCCAAACCTAAGATTTGCTAATGAGTATGATGCATTCGTATCTGTATTAGCAGATGACTGATAACTTTCTCCAGTATAAGAATGATCATAACTAACATATGCATCTCTATTTCTAATAACAAAGTCTTTATTCATTGACATTACGAATTGCTCAGTTGGCACATAGGCTAATTGATTACCTTTTGGTGTTGACAGCTGTCCTTGAAGATCATATATATCTTCTTTAAATTCTGGATCAGTTAAAGCTAGCATTAATGAGGCACTAAAGCTATCTGAGATATTAAAATAACTCTCAAGCTCTAATCCTGATATTGTTGCTTGTCCAACATTTTGAACAAATGCCACTGTTAGTAAATCATATATGTAACTAGTAGATTGGAAATCATCCCAGTTCATAGTGTGAAGATTACCATTTAGGACAATTTTTCCATCAGCTAAGGTAGATTTAAATCCTGCTTCAAAATTAGTCAAGGTATCTGAATCATATGTTGCAGGTACTATTCCTGATTCACGCGCCTGTCTGTTTAATCTGTTTGTTCCACTTGGTCTAAAGCCTTCAGAGTAGGTAGCGTAAAGCAATACATCATCATTTAACTTATGCGCTATATTTATTTTGGGTGAAACATCAGAGAAATCTTTTGTATACTTCTCAGTTCTTCCAGCTGCCCAAGATAAAATTGGGTGATCTTGATAGTATCCCATGTATCCATCTTTAGCATCAAAATTAGCTTCATTTTTATATGCGCGCATACCAACAGTTAGGTCTGTTTTATCACTAAGCGGCCAAGTAGCTTCACCAAAAATAGCTTTTTGGCTATCTTCTCTTACATTATCTTGTTTCCACCATCTGCCAGGCACTGAAGTAAGAATATTTGAAATAGCAGGCATATTGTAAGTAGTGGAATATGCTAATTCTTGATCTTCAATAAAGACACCTAAAATCCATCTAAATCCTGAATCATTTGTTGATTGCATTCTAAATTCAGTACTTTGTCTATCATACTGATCATTTTCAACATAGAACATACGTGCATCAGTGGAAGCATAATAATCATAGTCATATGCGTATGCAGAGTATGAATCATAGTAGTTTGTATAAACATAATTAGTATAGTCATACGTATAATCTATTTCACGATCAAATATTGATGTGTTAAATGTAAATTCGACATCATCTGATAAATTACCATTAATAGTTAAAGATGTTTGAGTGAACTCATCGTCAAAGGTTTCATCAGCAAATCTAGAATTTTTTCTAGCTCCCTCTGCTACATCTGTTTCCCATGATCCGTTTGAAAAAGATTCATGACTTAAAAAAGATAGATCTATAGTTGTTCCACTATCCATATCATGGCCTAAACGAACTCTATGACCAGATTTATCTATCCAGTTGTAGTCATCCTCGACATAGCTACTATTATCAATCGTAGCACCAGTGTAGTAGAAACTTACAGTCGAAGGAACATTATCGATCCAACCGCCATTACTAATGTCATAAGCACTAATTCTTAAAGCAGTATTTGTTCCAAGTGGTATATTAACGAAAGTTTCAAGCGACTCATCGGTAGAACCATCATGAATATCACCACGCTCTATATCAAAACCTGCTTCAAAGCCAGATGGATCAGGTTTATTTGTAATAATCCTCACTGTTCCAGATTGAGATGAGGATCCGTATAGAGTTCCTTGAGGTCCTTTTAGAATCTCAACTCTATTTATGTCATAAATATGAGGATCTGGATTTCCACCAATAGTTGATACAGGCTGCTCATCTATATAATAAGCAGTAGAAGCTTGAGCTCCTGCTCTATTGCCAAAACCGCCATCAGAGACACCTCTAATATAGAAATATGAATTTCCTGTTCCGCTTGAATCCAATGTAATAGATGGGGATAAAGCAGCAATGTCATCAAAATCAGTAATATTTTTAGCTTCTAATTCCTCTGCACTAATTGCCTGAACAGCCATAGGAAGATCTTGAATATTAGTAGCTCTTTTTGAAGCTGTAACTATTATTTCCTCAACGCTTGAGTCAGCCTCCTCGGCATTAAGAGTATTTGTCTGGGAAAAACCAAGACCTATAGATAAAGCACCTAAATATGACATTGCATATTTATTGTCTTTAAAGATATCTCTTAAAAGTAAAGTTAACGGATCTGCTTTCTTTTCAAACAGAGGTTTAAGTAAAAAATTGTTCATGCTATCCCCCTAGCAAGGCTAAATTTTAATAATTTTAAGTTTAATTTCTAAACTTATGCTTAATGTTAGCATACGAAATGCTAATTTAAAGGGATTTATGGTTTTTTTTAAACTGAAATTACTGATCAAATAGTCTATTTAAAAGATATTTTGAACCTTCTATCTTATCAATTTCTCTGCATTCATTATAGATAATTTCCGATTGAATATTAGCTCTGCAGTAACCCTCATTTGATGTGATTCCGGGCCATGCATGACCAGCTTCTGAATTAATAATTGCAGTTATAGTTACGTCATTATCACAATTATAGTAAATAGTCTCTGAAGACCTAAAAGGTGAAGTTATTTTAGAGCTTTTAATATTTTTACAATTAAATTTTGAAGACCAAGAAGATGTGGTATTTTTAATAGGCTCATAATAATAACCACCTGAAGATTTAATTGATATTGGTGGAACTGATTTATCAAGTAAACCCCCATAAATTATAAGATTTATAGGTGATTCAGGTACGCAGCTTAGTTTATGTGGCTGCATACCAACCACATTGATAACTCCATCAAAAATATCAGGGTATTTGCAACCGATTAATTGAGCCATCATGCCGCCATTACTAAGGCCCATAACATAACTTTTATCAACCGAGAACTCTTCATAAATTTTTAGGGTTATAGTTTTTATAAAATCTAAATCATTAACACAGCTTGTCCAATAACAAGAGTTTTGATTACTGCAACTTGGAAATGGAAGAGCGCTTTGTGAGTTATCTTCACATATTTTTACTTCTTTATTGTTCTTAATTAATGGTCCCAGATGATTCCATGAACTTGAATATACTGTTTGGGTTATTTTGGAACCATCTTGTGTTTGCATTTCATAGCTTGGATAAAAATACTTGCCCTGTGGATATACAACAATCAACCCTTGTTCTTCAGCATAACGATTAAAGCCACCAGTTGTTTCTTTTTCAAATCCAGATGCAGATCCTGAGAATCCATGCAGTCCTATAACTAATTTATAAGATTCTTTTTTAACAGTAGGTAAAAAGAGAAGATATGAACGCTCTTCACCAGCATGATTAACATTAACTCTTTCCATGCTATTTATCACTGGAGCAAAGATTAATAATACATAGAAAAAAAATTTCATGAGTTCAAAAATTTTTCAATACTTTTAAAAACATGTTCATTATTAGTTTCATTTAAAATTTCATGTCGCAGCTCTGGCAATAATTCTAGTTGAATTGATTTATTATATTTACTTAAAAATACTTTAAGTGCATGGACGCCCTTTCCATTCTCGCCAACAGGATCTTCAGAACCTGCTATGAGTAATATTGGTAAATTAATATCAACTTCTAACATTTGCTCGTGAGAAAAAGCTTTTATTACTCCACCAGCTAAGTCTTCATACATTTGGTTGGTAGGAACAAATCCACATAAGGGATCATTTATATAAGCGTCAACACTTTTATGATTATTTGATAACCAATCATGGGTTGTTCTATTAGGTTTGAACTGAGCATTAAATTTTTTTGTAGTTAAAAAATCTGAGAAATAGCTTGGGCTTTGTGGGCCTTGAAAAAATTTAAGAATTTTTATTATAAATTTTTGAAGCTTTAGCTGTACTACAGATAATTTAGAAGACGCAGACAAAATTACTTTAGCAGGGCTAATATTTCTTTGAAGAAGGGAAAGGGTTAACCAAGTTCCCATGCTATGCGCTAAAATATAATGAGGTAATTCTTGATATGTTTTTTGAATTTCTTTAAAAGCAGTTTCCATATTATCTATAACTAGATTCCATCCATTATCTTTAGCAAAAAAACCAGGCAGTGCTCCAGATTTAATCCAATCACCATGTCCTATATGATCTATTCCTACAACATGGTATCCAATTGAATTAAAGTATTCAGAGGTTTCTTTGTATCTTCCAAAATGTTCCGCAAGTCCATGATATATATGAATAACACCGATTGAACCATTAGGAGAATGAGATTCTGATATAAAGATCTTTAAAGAATCACTATTTGAAGTTTCAGCTGTAATAAATTTCATAAACGTATAAAATATTATGACTTAATTATAAATTATATGGAAAATATTTATATTGCCGGAACAGGCTACTGGAAAGCAGACGAAATTGTTACAAATGATGAAATTGTGGCATCTTTTAATAATTATGTTGAAAGGTTTAATGCCGATAACATAGATCAAATTAATTCTGGAACTATAGAAGCATTAGGCCCCTCTTCAACAGAATTTATTGAAAAAGCCTCTGGTATTAAAACTAGATATTTAATAGATAAAAAGAATTGTTTGGATATTGATGTAATGCGTCCAGTCTTAAGACAAGAGAATTCTGAAAATCTTTCAATCTTAGCAGAAATGAGTATTCATGCTGCACAAGAAGCAATCACACAGGCTGAAATTAATGTAAGAGATATAGATGCAGTTATTCTAGGTACCTCTCATTCTGCCAGAAACTATCCATCTGTTGCTATGGAGGTTATGGAGAATCTTGGAATAGAAGGCTATGGGTATGACATGCTTGTAGGTTGCTCCTCAACAACATTTGCTATAAGTAATGCCTACAGTGATATTGCATCAGGTCTTGCTGAAACAGTTCTAGTAATAAATCCAGAACTTACATCACCTCATAATGATTTTACACTCAGAGATAGTCATTTTATATTTGGAGATGCATGTGTTGCATCAATAATTCAAAAAAACTCCACCTCTAGACATCGAGCTAAAATTATTGATAGAAAATTAGTTACACAATTTTCAAATAATATTAGAAGTGATTTTAGTTATTTAAACAGAGTTGAAGAAAATCCAAGAGATGAAAAAGATCTGTATTTCAAACAAAATGGTAAAAGTGTCTTCAAAGAAGTATGCCCAATGGTAGCAAGTTTGATTACAGATCAAATTGATCATAATGGACTTGAAGTTGTTGATATTTCACAGTTTTGGCTTCATCAAGCAAATTCAAATATGTGCAGGTTTATTATTACAAAAATTCTCGGCACTAATGATTATGATCCAAAAATGTGTCCAATGATATTAAGTGAGTTTGGTAATGTTGCCTCAGCTGGTTCTATGCTTTCTTATCATCTCAATAATCATTTAGAAAAAGGCGATAAAGGTATCATATGTTCGTTTGGAGCAGGATATTCAATTTGTTCAATTATAATTGAAAAAGAATAAATAACATTTTAAACACTAAACAAAAAAAATATTTATAATAACCCCATGGCTGAATATGACGCACTTATAGTTTTCTTACTTGCTGCTGTTTTAATGATTTTTTATATTAATATTGAAGCTAGGCCGAAAGGCTCAAACTTTATTAGCAGTGTAAAAGAAACAATATCTAGATTTTTCAGATCAAGATAACTTAGATTAAACAACCAACAACTAAACCTGTCATGCATGATGCAAGGGTGGCTCCTATCAGAGCCTTAAATGAGACATCAATTAGGTCACTTTTACGCTCTGGTGCCATCGCTCCCATTCCTGAAATAAGTATTCCTACAGAAGATAGGTTTGCAAATCCACATAAGGCATAAAATGTAATTAATTTAGATTTATCTGATAAAACCCCATCTTCAAGATTAGCTAAAGCAGGGTAAGCTATAAACTCATTAAGAGCTGTTTTAATCCCTAATAATTCTCCAGAAATAACAGCTTCATCCCAAGGAATACCCATCAACCAGGCGATAGGCGCAAAAATATAACCTAAAATGATTTGTATTGAGAGATCAATTCCAAGTTGAATACCAACAAGGCCTAAAAAGGCGTTAACAATATAAACCAAAGCAATTACAGCAATTAGAATAGTTCCAACACTTACAGCTATATTAGCTCCATCAGATGTACCTCTCGTAATAGCATCCATTGTGCTTTTATATACTTTGGGAGTCTTTTCTCCATCAAAATCGGTAATTGAGTTTGAAGGAATCATTATATTTGCATACATTATCGCTGCTGGTACAGATAAAACTGATGCTGTAATGAAATGCTGTATTAAGTTTTCATCAGCAAATGTTAATTCAAGAATACTTATTAATGCCACCATGACTGACCCAGCAACAGTTGCCATACCTGCTGTCATTAATATTAATAATTCTTTATTAGATAACTTGCTTAAAAAAGGCCTGATTAACAGCGGTGCTTCTACTTGGCCAATAAATATATTTGCTGCAGCTCCCAAACCAACTGGGCCACCAATATTAAAGACTTTTTGGCAGGCTTTAGATATTAGATTTACTATAAATGGCAATATACCCCAATACCAAAGAATTGCTGATATACATGACATAACAATAATGTATGGCAAAACACCAAATGCAAAAGTTTCTAATAAAGATCTATATGCTGATCCATCATCTGATGGTGGAAAGCCAAAAACAAAATTAGCTCCTTCTTGTGTAGCTTGTTGGAGAATAAATACTCCATTACCTAGAATCTCAAAGAAATCTATAACTAACGGGATTTTCAATAAAATAAGTGCTAAAACAATCTGAGATACGATCCCATAGAATATATATTTATAGTTAATATCTCTAATGCTATTAGAAAACGGTATAGCTAAGGCAATTAATCCAACAAAACCTATAAATACTTGTATCACATTTAACGCATTCATTTTTTTAGTATAACTTAATAGCTTTAAGTCTTTCAGTTAAGAAATCATCTGCTAAGACTCCCTCATCAGTCTCATCAAAAATAGATTTAAGAATAATGTCTGGAGAAGGATGTAGAAAAAATGGCATGCTATATCGTGATTTTGATTGTGATTCGGGATAGCTTATTACTCTGTGGGTTGTACTGAGCAATAGTCCATCAGTAACTAATTGCATCATGTCGCCAATATTACAAACTATAGCGTTAGATGAAGCTTTAATAGGAACCCATGTGCCCTTCTTGGATTTAACCTCAAGTCCAGACTCTTCCGCTCCCACAAGCAATGTTATTAAATTAATGTCTTCATGAGCCCTTGCTCTTAAATTATTAGAGTTATTAGTTACTGGCGGATAGTGAATTAACCTGAGTAATGAGTTTCCTTTAGCTGCCCATGAATCAAAGAAATTAGAATCTTTGTTAAGCATTACTGCAATAATCTTTAAAACATCCATACCTAATTCATTTATGGCAATAAAAAGGTTGTTAAAATGATTGTTAAAATCTTGTATTTCTTTAACTTCTATATTCTTATGAATTCTGGAATCATATGATGAATCAATATTTGGTCCATGATGCCAAAATTCTTTTTGATCTGGAGTTATTTCACCAAGTGCAGTTTCTTTGCCATAAGGTGTATATCCTCTGGCGCCAGCATTTTCAGGATATGCGTAGTTATTTTTGATACCTACGTCTAAATTAAAAAATTCTTGAGACAGTTTATAGCTATCTTTAAGAAGATCAGAATCTAAACCATGATCAGTGATGCTAAAAAATCCATACTCGGTTAGCGCTCCTTTGAGTTTATTTAAAGCATCTTTATTACCATCTTTAATATCAATATAGGATAATTCTGGAATTACTTCTTTAGACATATTTAGATTTTAACAAAAAAAAGGGCAGTAAACTGCCCTTTTTAATCAAGTAAATAAAATTAGAACTTATACGCAAATCCTAATTGCATTCTATATCTAGAACTATAAGTATCAGTGCTAGGTCCTCTATCATCTACACCAGTGATGATAATTTGACCAGATGAATTAAATCCATCTGATTCAAGCAACCCTCTGCCACCATATCTATAGTATTTTTGATGCCCTTTATCTTCATCAATTAAGTTCATTAGATTAAGTACATCTAAATATACAAAAAGCTTATGTCCATCTATAAAAGTCGGAACTTCTTGAGCAATTCTTAAATCAAGCTGCTTAGTCCAAGGGAGTGTATGATGATTTCTTGGCATAACTCTTCCAGCCC
>TARA_B100001778_G_scaffold334438_1_pt1 | contig 16151 bp, 9 predicted proteins | sample TARA_B100001778 | Tara Oceans TARA_B100001778 (sample SAMEA2623826) | marine metagenome | biome: marine biome (ENVO:00000447); feature: deep chlorophyll maximum layer (ENVO:xxxxxxxx); material: "saline water (ENVO:00002010), including plankton (ENVO:xxxxxxxx)" | depth 40 m
TTGTAGGTGGTTTAGTTCCTTGTAGTTCCGCATAAGTTACTTCAGAATTTAGATAAGCTCCAGCGGAGTACCCCGATAATCCTGTAATTGCAAAGTCACTTGCTGAGTAAGTAGTATTTGTATCTGTTATAACTCCTGTTGTTGTATTGATTCCACTTCCTGAGAAATATCCCCTAATATCAGCCACACTTGGGTTAACATAGTCCGAATTACTTAGTCCTAATTTTGCTAGTCCTGACCCTGCCAGATTTAAATTGAACTCACCGTCAAAAATACCTGGTAGTGTATAATCAAAGTCTCCTAAATAGAACTGAGGAGCTTTCCATGTCCAAGTACTGCTTCCCGCAGGTTTAGTTCCTAATGAGAACCATATACTTTTTCCTGTTGCTGCTGTTGGAATAGTTGCAGACCACCCTGAAGGAGGATTTGCTGTTCCTGCACTAGGAGTGCTAGGTATACTAAATCCTGTTTGTAAATAGTAAACAGTATCTGTTCCTGCACCCTCTGGACCTGTTGCTCCAGTTGAGCCCTCTATCTGTACTGCATTTTGCCAAGTTGTTATAAAAGTATAAGGTGCACTACTACTCATTGCTGTTGTACCTTTACTTGCCCATATTTCATTACTTCCCGCAGGTACATCTGCAATATCATCATACCAGCCACTAGGAACAGCAGGCCAATTAGTAGTTCCTACACCTGTAGGCTGTGAAGCAGACCTTTTAAATACAAAGTTTACGTCCCCAGTTGCTATACCTGCTATACTTGGAGTACTCCAAGTTAGTGCATTAGAAGTATTATCCGTAGAACTTTCTGTTGCTAAAGCTTCTGATTCCCAGTACCATTTACCTTGTCCTAACTCTCCTCTAGTTTGAGACCAGCCACTAGGAATACTAGCAACTGTTGCATTTGCGAAATTATACGTTCCTGTTGAAGGAGCTGAAGGTGCTGCAAATGAATTAGTAGAAGTAAAATCTAATGCGTAGAAGAGACTTAGCTCCGCTACTTTTCTACCTGTAGCACCATCTTGTCCGTCTGTTTTTCTTTGATATAAAACAGGGTTTGTCCATGTAACTGCTATAGCCGTTGCTGTAGAAGCTCCACTTACAAGAGCAGTACATTGATATATTGAGTCCCCATTATTTGATACTGCTGGTGGTGTTAAATTCCAATTAGAATCATTAAGTGTAAGAGTAGAAGTAGTTGCATTATAAGTTGAACTACTTGGTTTAGTTGGAGAACTACCATTACTTGCTTGTACATCTGAATAACAATGTATTTCAGCTACTGCGGCACCTTCTACTTGAAATACTGCACCCCAACTATAAGCAGTTCCACCTGCCGCTACTGTACCTTTTGAAGCCCATAATAAATTTGTGCCTGTTGGTGGGTTATCATACCATTGAATATCTGCGGAAGGAATATTAAGTCCATCAGCTGTTGGAACATTAGGTTTGCTAGCTGCTCTTGCAAATACAAAGTTAGCTCCCGCTCCTGTAGTACCTACTCCTGATTTATTAAATGATAATATTCTATCTGCGATAAGTACATTTGCTCTCCCTCTGTCAAACAGTCGCATTGTTGCTGTTGCAGAAGAGACGGCGTCCATATCACTATCCCCGATAGTTATCTGCCCACTTGATGAGTTAATTACTATATCACCATCATTATCAAACCCACTTCTTGCTTGTAGACTTATACCAAAAGTATTTTGGGCAGTACCACTTGAAGCAAAAGTATAAGCTTGTGTTCCTTTTGTAACTGTAAAGTCGCAAGTAAAGTCACTTTCGTTTGAAACCACTCCATCAGAGCCTGCAGTAAAACCAAAACTTTCATTTGTTCCTTGAACTGAATAGGGGGATTCACCTTGTGAATTACCAAACTTTTGTAAAGTATATCCACTACCTGTTCTAGTAACTTTACCCATAATAGTATCATTTGTATAATCTGCTAAAAAGTTGGGTTTACTAAAGGCTTGGTTATCTCCATCTACAATAGTATCTCTACTTGGTTGAAAAGTAAACATTTCAGAATCACTGGTGAAACGTTTTACTCTATGATACCTTGTATTTGAACCATTTACATATTTAAATACATTTCCAAGTGCTAATTCACCGTCAAAGTTCGTAGAATCCAATCCTGTCCACTTTTTCGGAGTAGCAGAGGTACTCGCTGTTAATGTTCCTGTTGCTGTACTAAAAGTATTATTACCAGGAATGTAAAACTGACCTGCTGTTTCGTCGAAAGCTACTGCTATGAAAGCGCTGGCACTATGGTCAAAGTATACATAACCTACATTTTCTGCACCTCTAGTTCCAGCTGCTGTGCCTAGCCCTGTAAAATCTAACTGGGCTTGGCTAGTAACTGCGTGTTCATTTTTTCCATCATTATGAAAATGATTTGCATTTTCAAAACTAACTTTTCCACTATCAAGTGAAAAATCTGTACTGATATTACCTATAAAGTTTATATAGTGGTTTGTTGTACCTACACTTCCTTCTGCTGGGCCTACTGCTCTATTAAAATCTACAACTAATGCTCCACTTTCTGCGACAGCACTTCTTACCCCATTCAAGCTTACTGTATAAACTTTAAAATAGTAAGTTCCACTAAGTATGGCTTTATCAGTATCTATTATTTCGTAGTCTGTTTTTGTAGTTGTTCCTACTCTTCGCCAAGTATCATTATCTGTTGACATCTCTACTTCATAGTGTCTAACTGAAGTATATAAAGTGCCATCACTATTAGTAGCTGGGTCCCATTCCGCAATTAAAGCATTAACTGTACCACCTGTACCTGCAGCCCTGATTACAGGGTCTACATCTATATTTGTTACTGCAGGAACTGTTTTAAAACTATCAGGTAAGTATACTGTTCTGTATTGTGTAAGAGCTTCATTTTTATCAACTGCATCAAATTTAGATGCGTTATATTCCATAGCAGTAATTTCATAGCTATTTCTATCTTTCTCTACCATAGCCATCATTCTAAATAGCTTAGCTTCTTTCTTTGTTTTACCTGTTGCAAGTGCTGCTCTTGATAATATCCAGATTTGTTCCTGAGTTGGGGCCGCATTAAAAGCAGAAGCTACTGTTAAAGTTTTTCCACTATTTGATACTCCTGAAAGAGTTTGTGTTTCTGTAAAGTTAAAGGGAGTCCATTGTACAAAGACTAAATTACCACTATCATCTTGTAAAGTTGAAGCGGCTTCTTCAGTAGTAATACTAGAAAGATGGTCTCCTCGCACGTACGCGGTACTTCCTATAGTAGCCGTATCTTGTGCAAGAATTGCTCTATACCCTACATAACTTAATGTGAGCCTGTAGTCGCCAACAGCATACCCTGATTCAACACTTGTGCTTCCAAATCCACTTGGTTTTCTATCTATATTGATTGCTGTTGTAGTGGAGCTAGATGATATTCTTCCACCCCAGGATTTGCCTTCTTTATTTTGGTCAATAACTTGTATAATATCGCCAGGTCGCAAAAAGGCTGCGTTCAAAGAAGTTTCGAACGTTACAGTATTGGTGTTCCAATTATTGGTGAGTAACTTCCATTTACCCAACCTTCTTGCTTGACCTCTTGAAGTACAACCAAATGCTGTGGTTGCCTCTGGTTTTACAAACTCAGTATCTTTTTGTAAATTTTCCTCTAACTCTACTATTTCTGTTCTGCTTCTATAGTAGTCTTGGGGGTTATTCCAATTAACCATAATAGAGTTTGTTCTTGTTTTATTGCCTGTTCCTTCGTACTTAAACTCTCCGTTTATTACGTTAGCATTTGTAAATTGATATACAGGGTCTTTTTCAGAATCCTGTACGACGTAAGCCTCTCCGTTTAACCAGTATGCCATTCCTCTAAATATGCTGGAAACATCATTGAGTACTTTATAAGCCTCTTGTTTTCCGCTGATTACTAAGTTAGCACTAAATCTTGGCTCATGCTCGCCAGTTGACCCACTCGGGATATAGTTAGAGTCTGATGTGCAATGTATACTTAATAAATCTGCTGCTGCTACACCTGCTGGTACCAATTCATCACAATACCTACCAATTTGAAATAGTTCCCACTTGTTTATTTGCGAATTATCTACATAGTTTCCTAGTCCATATATTTTATTTACTATAAGGTCGTGATATACCCATGCTGGGTTATTACACCAGCTTAAATAATATGTGCCGTCCCAATCTTGTTCGGCAGTTCCAGGTTTTTCTGTAGCTTTGATTCTTCTATAGTTTGCAGGTATAAATACTTGCTCTTGAGCAGTAATAGTTCCTGAATCTCCATCTGCATTTGTAATAGTACCATTTACAGCACTTGTCGAACCTGCTACATTTCTAAGATAGAGAGTATTGCCTACTTTCTTATCAACTAAACCGCCGCTAAACATAACTGCAGTTTTAGTTCCTATACAAGTAGTTGAAGTTAAAGTTTTATACCCACCTGCTCCTGAATTTGCAGTTTCGTCAAAGGGTTTATTTAGTGTATAAGTAAATGTAGTGCCTGAAGCAGCTGTACATACAAACTCTCCTTCATAAAAGTCTTCATCTTGAGTTTCATTAGTTGCAATAGTTGCTTTAAAAGTTTCGCCTGTTGCTACTCCATGTGCTGGTACCGTTGCTGTTGCAGTATACCCTTCTTCAGCAGTACCTGATGCGGTAAGACTACTAATAGTTAGTGTTTGACTTATTACATCTCCTACTGCAAAATCTGAAGCATCGCTTAAAGTTAGCTTTCTACCATTATAGTCACAAGGGTAATGATTAGTAGGAATCTGTATTAACCTACCATCTATTTCATAACCTCTTGCAGGAATATTACTAAAAGCTTCTGCGTCTATTACTCCTCCTACATAAGCGGTATAAGGATATTCTAATTTATCAGCAATTGCAGCTTCTATACTATCTACATAAATAGCATTTTGTAGCTCTATTGAGTCTGTACTATCTGGACTAGACGCTAATTTGGTTACTTTTATTGACCAATCATTGATTGTAGAAGTTCGTTTTATAGTTTCAATATTAAATCCAAAGGTATGAGCATATTTACCACTAACTTTTCCTTGAAACCCTGTATCGAACATTTCTTGAGTATGATGTACTCCACTATTATCTACCCAATTAAAGTCGATTGTAAAGTAAACAGAAGTTTCATTTATATCTCCTTTATTGTCTCCCTTTTTAGTAATGGCCGACATACCTGTAGTAGATATAGTAATTTTTATATAATCAGTCTCTCTTTTTTCAAAAGCACCACTAGATATAGTAAAATATTGAGGCTCGTTTTCTAAAAGTTCTGCGCTACCTACACTCTGAGTAGTAGCTGCACTAGGATATTCTGCGAAGAAATCTGCATCAACTACTTGGGTTGCGTCACCATTTTTAGTAATTAGAGTAAAATTATTAAAATTTGAAGTTGCTTTAATACGACCAGTAGCTTGGTTAACATCTCTAAGACGCACTTCATCAATAAGAATTGAAGCGTCGCCATATACTAATCCTTTAATCGGCCCTTCTGAGATTGCATCAATAAACGCGGCAGACTGCCTTGCAAACATATTATCGTCTGCTTCAAACGTACTTCCGCCTCCTCCTTTTCCTTTAGAGCCTCGAACTGATATTAAGTGTTGCTTCTTTTTCATTAGTAAAGCTCCCCTCCATTACCTCGTCCAGGCCACCAACTGTTTGGAGCACTTTGAGTAATAGCTCCTGTACCTGATTTACTACCGTCTGTTCTGAAGTTTGGTATACCTACCATTTTTCTTCCTGCTGTTAGTTTTTGTCTTGATGTATTAGTAAATATTGATGCTGAAATAGTTTTTGAGCCTACAATTGCTCTTCCATAAACTAAAGGGATTGACTCTCCTTGTTTCATAGTATTAACTGGTCCACTAAATAAGTAGTTTTCTGCTTTTTCTGAGGAAGTTCCGTCTGGCACATCTGGCGTAAGCATCATTGCAGCTCCTCCTAACATAAGTCCTGTACCTAAATATCCAAGTCCTTGTGTTGCTAATACCGCGGCCTTGGCCGCTCCTCCCGCTGCTATTCCAGCCGCTTGTGATGCCGCTAGAGCTTGAGCTGCTGTTAAACCACCTGCTCCTATAGCTCCTGTTCCTCCTACTGCGGCAAGCTCTACAGCAGTTAATGCGGCTGCTTCAGCTCCTACTAAACTTGCACTACCTGTCATAAATCCAGAAATACCAAACCCTGCTAAACCACCTGTTGCGGCTAGTAGAGTTACTCCTAATACCATCATGAGTCCTGAACTTTTTGAACCACCAATTACTGGTACAAAAGTATAAGATTGTTTCATACTTGGATTTTGTAGTACTAACTCTTCTTGCGTATCAATTGATTCGTTATCTACTAATACTTCGTAGCCTTGAACACCTTCTGCAGATGCTAAATATTGTCGCATACCTGGACGCTGTGCCATAATAGCTGAAAGAGCTTCTGCAGGCGAGTTTACTGCTAGGTTCCATTCTGCCCCAAACTTCTCTCCTAATTGTCCTTCTAAATAAACTTTTCTCATATCATACTCTGGTGTCTTACAACCATTCTTGTAATCTGTTTCCACATGCCTGCATAGGTATCTCTACATGATAATCTATTAGGTGCATGATGAAGCATTTTTCCACGTCCTACATATATTCCTGCGTGATTAGTAATTTCACTATTCAGAGCCATTAAAATAACGTCATTTGGCTGTAGACTACCATCTGTTACTTCAGTAAAGCCCTCACTTTTAAAGTTGTCCAAATAAAGGTTTTTTCCTTTTTCCCAAAATTCCCACTCATAGTCATATGGGTATATATTTATATCCTGTGTCTCGAAATAGTCTTTTAAGATTGTGAAACAATCATAGATACCATAGACGAAAGGTCTTCCCAGTAATTCATAAGTATTTTCGCTTGGTTCCAATTTTATCCATTCGTCATTTTCTCCAAAAATATACCAAGGAATTCCTAATTTATTGCACGCAGCTCGGTCTAATTCACTTGGTGTTGGTGCAGCTCCAGGGTGACTGTGTACTACCCCAACTATATCTCCTTTATCTGCAATTGCTTTGTAATCTAAAGGGTCTATAATAAAATCGTTCTTTGGGTTTTCTGCTTTATTATCACAAGGATTCCATCTAATTCGCCCTCTTTCTAAACTTAATAAGCCACATGCTTCTATATTTGCACGCTCATAAACATATTGTTTTATATCTTCTAGTACTGGTTCAATCATTATCCTAGTGCCGCTCCTGGGAATCCTCCGAAAGGTAGAGCTACATTTCTTGAGCCTCTAGTATTAAGAAAAGCTGTTGCTGTTGCTCCTGATCCTCCATTTGTTGGTGTTAAAGTAACTGTAGGTACACTTGTATATCCTGTTCCTGCAGCAGTAACCTCAATAAATGTTACTCTGCCTGCAGAAACACTAGCTGTTGCGGCTGCTCCTGAGCCTCCGCCTCCACTAAAACTTACTGTAGGTGCTGCGTTGTACCCACTACCTCCACTAATTGTATGTTTATTATTATCTGTTCCAGTTGTAGATTGATCTACTATTACACTTTTGACTCCTGTTGTTCCTGCAGGCTCATGTCCATAACGAATTGCACATGAGTTTAATCGCTTACCACATACATCTCCAAATTCCCAATAAGAAATATTAGTAGGTCTAATAATATCATCAGCATCGTCTCCTGTTGCAAGTTCATGAGCCGTTATACATTTATATAAAGTAACTCTTGTAGCTTGTAAGTATCCGCTTGATGTTGTTATAGTTGCACTTGGGTTTTGAATTGTAATAGAAGTAGAAGTTACACTACTTACATAAAGCGGGACCGCTTTAAAATTTGCATCTTCATCAGTAAATCCTTTTGCAATTACAAACTCTCCTGCAGTTATACCATGGCCAGTTGCTACAGTATAAGTTATATTTGCACCTGAACTAACAGCACTCGCTGCTATGAGTCCGCCTATTGGTCTATAGTATTCTACATAATCCCCTACTGAGTAGCTTTGTGCTGCATACAAGTTACTTGTTCTATTACTAGAAACATCTTGTCGGCCCCAGACTGCATGATTAGTAACTCTATTATCATCTTTATCAAAATAAAGAGTATACTCTGTGCTGTCTATTGTAAATCTATTATCTGCTGGCCAATCACAACCGCCTTGGTCTGAATCTTTATACTTCCAAGGGCAACGTGCCGCTATAACTGCTCTTCGTGGTAATTGAATTCCTTGTACATCAAAAGCACTTGCTAGTTCAAATTCAACCATTGTGGCAGTCTCAGAAGTTTTTCTTTCTATATAGTAGACATCTCGGTTAAATTCTACTGGAGGGTTAGTACCTAAATGCTTTTGTAGAGTTCTTCTTCGTATCACTTTTGCTCCTACTAAATCATCATAATTACTCAAATGAGCACTCCAATATTGATTTATATTTGCAAATCTAACACTAGGTCTTGGTAAACTTCCTGTGCCTCTAACTTCCCAACCTTCTGATTCTACTGGAAACGCAGTATAACTTTGTTGTCCATAGTGTCCAGATGTAGTTGAGCCAAAATTAGTATCATCTAATAAGCTATACCAAGTAATATCTGCTGTCCCATTTGAACCATCGTGAAAGTATAATTTATCTATACCTGCTCCTCCAATATCACTATTAGGTACTTCGACTTCAAAAACCGTAATTAAACTACTAGACTGGGATTGAACCTGTAATTCTGCAGGTAGTGTCCCTACGATGGGTTGGCTCATGGTTCAAAAACCTCTCTTGCGGTACAGGTTAATGAGTAATAACTATCATATGATAGTACTCTACTATAGCCTTCTAACACAACTGTTACAGTTTCCTCCCCATCAACTGAGTTAGGTACTGTGAGTTTTGCAGTATCTACACTTGCTAGAGTATTTATAAATTTATATAATTTATCTATATCTTCTTTTGTTCTATTATTAAAAGTTAATCCCCAAGAACGCGGAGTATTATTTATACCATCTCGTACTCTCATTTCATATCCGTCGCCGAATTGTACACTTAATACACGAGGAGTTGGAGTTTGTGTAATTCCTTTGTCATAAACTACTTTACCAGAAAACCCTGTAATATTAGTACCTGCAGAAACTGTGCCTCCACCTGTTTGTACTGTATTTGTTGCTAATCCTATTGCCATTATGCCCTACCTTTCGTGCCTTGTTGGTTTAATAATCCACCAGGTCTCATTTCTTGCTGTAAATGTTGTTGTACCATATTTCCAATTGACCTTCCTAATCCTTGCATTCCATCGCCTGTTACTTGTGAAGTTCCTTGTCCTTGACCATTCATACTAATATTTACAGTAACTGTGTTGCCTCCGCCTCCAGCTCCTCTTAAATCTACAGGAATACTTCTGTCGTTTCCTAGTGGTACGACAGCTTCTCTACCATGGAGCATTGCCATATAACCAGAGTTAGGACCGCTTGCGATACCTCCTCCTCTGTACTTGGTCATCTCTCCACCATATCGTCCCATACCTGGTATTTCTTGGATTCCTTCTAGCATACCTCCCATTCCTGGGAACATAGCCATCATTATTTTTAATGCAGCTGCTTTTGCAAACATAGCTGCTAAGTCAGAGAGAACGGATTTTGTTAAATCTTTCATTGCATCATCGAAGTCTTTAGTACCGTCTACCATAGCTTGGAACATAGAAACAAAACCATTTGAAAGAGTATCTTGTATACCATTCATTAGTTCTACTTCAATATTTAGATTTGCTTGTTCTTCTGCAAGTTTTTTAACTTGTTCAATATTAAACCCTTCTAAATCTCCAAACTTTTTAAGGTGTGCTTCTACCTGTTCATTAAATATTTTTTCTGCAGGATTGAGTGTAATTCCTTTTGTCTTTTGTAAATGCAATAATTGATTTTGTGAATATAGCTGGTCAGTAATAAATTTTCCAGCTTCTTCTTGATGTTGTGTTTGTTTAGCAGTAAGGTTTGCTGATTCTTGTTGTAAGCCAACTCTTTCGGCATACAATTTAACTAGTTCTTGATAGTTATCTTGGTTTGGGTCTAAGTTGTTCATTGCTACTAACGGATCCATTGCTGCTGTAAATGCTGGGTCATATTCGTTAATACCTTTTAAATTTGTTCCTTGTTTATTTGTATTGATATTTTGTTGAGCAGTTATTTTGCTACCTTTTGCTGTATGCTTTTCAGCTATAGCTGCAAATCCTCTTTTATCGGAAGTAAGAAGGTCATTATCTACTGCCTGTAAAATACCTTTAAGTCTAAGCTCTTCTCTTAGTGCGTCTAGTTTTTGATATTGTATATTTATTTTTGCGTTATCTAATTCTAATTGTCTTCCTGCATTATCTGTTAAAGTTGTTTGTAATGTAACTTCATCTAATGCATTATCAGCTGCTCTTGATGCATTCCTAATAGTTTGGGCGCTTGTTTTATATTTTTCGTCTGCTATCTTTAGTAATTCTTCCTCAGTCTTTCCATAAGCCTCTTGAGTAGTCGCACCGTCCATTATCAACTGGTCTCGTAGTTTGTTTAATTCAAGTTCCTTATTCGTAGTAGCAACTCGATAGTCTGCTCTAGCTTTCTCCTCTTTAAAAGTTTGAGTTTCAAATTTATATGTAGCTTTTGCTTTTGCAAGGGATTGTCCACTTCCTACTCCCTCATTTGCAAGTATTTGAGCAGCGGCAACTCGCTTTTCATCTAAATCTAGTAGTTGTTTTTGAATATCTAACATATTTGTTAGTAGCATTTGATTTCTTATATTTAAGAGTGTTAACTCTTTTTCTTCATCTTTTGCTTTTGAAAGGGCTTCCTCAATTGCCTCAGCATCTACTACTGTCATTCCAAAAGTATTTTTAATTTTTTCTGCGTTATCTCCCATTAGTAAAAGTTCGCCTACTAGGGCTTCAATGCTCTTTCCTGTATCATCGAAATGAATCTCATCACTAACGCCCCATCCGTCCATCTTTAGCCCCATACGATCTGACATATTCTGAAGGGTCTGTCTATCATTACCGCCACCAAATCGTTTAGCGAACTCTGGCATGTTTTTTAACATAGCATCTTTGTCAGCTTTAAACCCTTTATAGTCAAAGTGTTGGGTTGTTGCGTCGTACATACCTGGGTTTACGGAGGTATTCAGAGTGGTATAATAATATGGGTCTGCACCTCCCAGAAGTCCTCTGTCGTATTTTTGTTTATCCGGACCTCTGTTGAAACCACCTCCAAGTAAAGCGCTTTGGGTAGCATTTTGTGTCATTTCGGCCAACCTAGCCTGAATATTTGCCATACCAAGTGCAAAATCATCAATTGCAGCTTGTAGGGGTTTAATTATATCTTGGAAAGGCAATTTTGCCATTTTTCCAATAGTAGCTTCTATTTGTTTATTTACTTGTTTATTATTTTCTGCAAATCTTTCGAGAGCCTTTGCACCATTTATAATTTCAGAAGCTACATTTCTCCAGTCTTTACTTTTTCCGCCTGTTTCTTTTAAATCTTGTGTAAAACCTCTCATCTCAGGAGATAGCGCTTCTAAATGACGTGCCTGGTCTAAGAATTCTTGTCCTAACTTTGATTTATTAAAAGCTTCTGCTGACATGCCAGACTTGCGCAATTCAGTTCTATAATCAAGCAACGTTTTTGCTAGGTCTGCTGATTGTAGAGCATTTGCACTTTGCGATATACCATCTAATAGTCCTAACATTCCAGCATCTCGAACTTGGGACATTCTACCAAGTTCCTCGTTTACACTTTCTAGTCTCGATTGTACAGCTTCTGTTTCTTTCTTTAATTTTTGAGCTGCTTTGTCCCCTTTTGCAAAGTAATCAAATAATGCTTTACCTGCAGCGACTACCATAGCTATAACTCCAAGAACACCTGCAATACTCATTACTGCGTTCATTGCCATAGCTCCGACTTTTGCTATTTGTAACTTAGCCGCTTCAGCTGCTGCAAATACTGTGACTCCAGCATTATAAGTAGCATCTATTAGTTTCTGACTACGTCTTCTAATATTTAATTTAACTTTCTCGCTTTTATTTAATATAGCCTCTTGAGTAGCTAAGTGACGTTTAAATGCCATTTTTTCGTCAGCATTAAATTTCATATAGATACCTTTCTTCTCTTTAATTGCTCTTCTATATGCGGCTACTTGTCGTTTATTTAATTGTTTATAACCTGTTTGTGCAAACTGACCAGTTTTGGCGTCTCTTTCTGTTATACCCGGGCCCTTTCCTTTTACTCCTAAAGCGTCCAGTCCAGCCGCAGATTCATTTAAATCAGCTTCTCCAAGTTTTCTAAAACCTGTTGCTGCAGTTCTGAACTCTTGCCCCATATCTCTATATGAGCCTCTCATTTTCTTTAATGCAGTATCTTGTTTTGAGGCAGACGCAGCTATAGCTTTATCTAAATCAGGTAAAAGACTTTGAATAATAGGGGCTACAAATAAACCAATAGCAGCAACTAGTGCCATTGCATTATCTTTGAAAAATGAAATAAAAGGAAGAAGTCCTTTTACCATAATGTTTTGGAAACCGAGTACTAAATCGTCGATTTCTTTTGTAAGCTGTCCGAGTGCAAATGCATCTGGGTTCATTAACTCTGTTATTCTACCAAATTTTTGTTCAGCTTGCTCTAAAACATTATTAAATACGGCTTGTGTTCTCTCAAAAGCGTTTAAATCCTCTCTTGCTTTACCAACCGCTAGTGCATAGTCTCTAGTAGCATTTTCGAGTCTAAGTACGATACCTAATTCATCTAATAGTTCTGGTTCGGCTTTTGTCACACCTCGAACTAATCTGTTGAATGAGTCTGTTAAATCTCGACCTAGTGCTAAAGAAGCGTTCTTTGCAGCTGTTCCTAACAGTGTCATTTGGTTTGCACTTAACCCGGAAGCAGTACCAATAGCAACAGCACTCGCGGCTGCTTTAAAGTCTAGCATACCTTGAGTTGCCGCTTGTAAATCATTTGTTAAAGTTTTATATGCGACACCAGTAACCGCTCCAAAAGCTTTCTGCCCTTCGAGTAGGTTTCTGGTTTCCATTGAGGATTTTAAGAATTGAAATGCTGCTGAAACGGCAAATACTTGAGCAGCAATGGTTGCATAAACTGCAACAATACCACCTTGCATGGTTTGTGCTTGCTTACTAAAGTTTTTTGTTGCGTTGGAAGATTGCTGAGTTACACCCTTAATTCGACGGTCAGTTGACTGCGAAGCTCTTCCAAGATTATCCATCTCTTTAGCAGCTTTTTTAGTCTTGCCTTCTAATAGTCTAAGAGTACCGTCATCTCCAACGGTGAATACTAGCTGTCCACCTTGTATCTTTTTTCCTGCCATTTACCTTTTGCTCTTTGCTCGCCTCATGTCGGCGTCTTGCTTACGTTTAAGCTCTTCATTGATATTTATCGTGCTAGCGCTTTCTACGTGCTTCAAGAAAAAACAAACAGTTTTTTTATCGTCAACTTCTTGTATATTTAATAAGTCATTTAAAGGAGACCAGTCCTTTCCCATATAAGACCCACTTGCTCCGTCCCATCTATCTGGTAACATAGCATGTATGACAAAAGCCTCCTGAATTTCTAACGGAAAATCCGATATTTCAGGTGGCATTTCATCTGGGTCAGGTTCTTGCCCTAGTTGATGACACATCTGTAAATATGCCTCTATAGAGATATTACTATTAAAAACTCTGTCTATCTGTGCAAGTGCCCAGGCTACTTGCTCTGCGTAAAATTTTCTAATTCACCCACTTGTTCTGTTACCCAATTATCAAAATCACCTGAGTTTTTCATAAGTACTTCTATATTTTCTTGTGAAAAGTCAAGTTCTTGTTGTTCTTGTTCTGGAGACATATCTCCTAGAAGTAACATATTTTTTGCGTAACCAAGTTTAAATCCTGACCAGCCCTTAATAACTGCTTTAGTGTACTCTGTTAAAAATCTTTCATTGTCCATTTCTTCTTCGTAACTTCTAGTCTTTTTATTAAAAACTTGATTTACACAACGATTTCTTAATTTTATGAGTTCTTCTCTAGCAAGGTAACAAAGCTTTACTTTGAAACCTTCACAGCCAGGATAGTCAAATTCTACTGTTTTTGTTGGAGTCATTAGACTCTTTAATGAGACAGCCTTTGCTGGAGCGGTCTCTTTTTTTACTGTATCGTTCATTTATTTTTTTCCTAAAAAAGGTGGGCAAGATAATCCTGCCCACCGTTGTTAATTATGATGTGTATGTAACGGTTATTTCGTTAGCACTTGAGCTGGCTGTAGCTGAAGATAAATCAGCTGGTAGCGCATGGAAATTAACATCTACACCAATCACATCTTCAATAGAGTGAGTTGGTAATTCTAGATGACAATTTGGTACTGCTACTGCAACTTTAGGAGCACTTGCTCCACCAATGCTAAATGTCATATCGAAACTATTAGTAATAACTGTTGACGCTTCGTGTAGGTCTTCTAATAAGTCCATTGAGCCGTCAGCAACATTATTTAAGTAGCAGGTAAAGTTACCTGATACACTTCTAGTTCCCATTACATGCCCTAGAGGCTGATTAACAGACCCTAAGGTTTCTGGTGTTAAGTAAGTTAGATTGTTTTCAATCGTAATATTACCACCTGTTAAGACTATATTATAAGTCTTATCAGCACCAAGTTGTGTTTCTCCATCAGAAGCGACCCCTGAAGGTGCACCTGTTGAATCACTTAAATCAAAAGCAATTGCTAATGAAGTAAGTTTTTGTCTGATGTAGTTTGAAGTACTTGCTATTCCTTCATTAACCAAACCTTTGGTAGAAAACTCCTCTCCAGTTACTGCAGGGGATGTTGCTCCCGCTCCAGTACTAAGTTGAGTAACTTCCTTAATTTTCTTTCCTTGTCCAGACCAAGCAACTTGTGCTAGTCCCTCAATATCAAAGTCAATTGATGCTGAGCCTATTGAACAATCAGAAATTTTATAAATTGAAACTCCTTCTGTTCCAGTTGTATATACACCTGTAGCAGTATCTTTTGCTGCTCCAAGTACGAAGTACAAGTCAAAAACACCTAAGGCAACTTTATTTGAGTTCTGAAAGTTAAATACATTCGGTTCCCAAGATGCCGCTGTAGGTGCTCCTGTTCCGCCAGCTGCTAAGTTATAAGTAGTTGCGGACATTGCTCCCCATAAAGGGCCTTCTACTGCAAACTTTTTAGATGAACCTGCGTGTCCGTTGGACGCCCAAGTATCGGCTGCTGCTGAAGTAGTAGGTCTCATGTATGTACTGAAACTCCATTCTGCAGGTGCAAAAGAATCGTTGAACATTGCTCTACCTCTTTTGCTGTTTCCTGATGAGTCAGCTGCTTCGTTCAAAGTAATCTCTGAACTATTTGTTGCCTGACTGAAGGAGTAACCATCTAGTACTGGTATTTCGTAAAGCGCATCGTCTGTGCCATCAGCACTCGCGTGGAACTTCATAAATACTTTGGTATCTCTACTAAAATGAAATGCCATTTTTTTCTCCTAATATTCTCTGAAAGAGCCGTACTAAATATTTATTTAGCTTAAGCTTTTTCTAGTATTGTACCTCACAAATGACTTCTCCGACACCGAGAGGTTCTAATACTCCTTCGTCTGTATCTACGCTTAAGATTGTAGTCTTAGCTGTAGATTGAGACGCTCCTGTCGAATCTGTATACGTTAAAGGATCATTATCCTCGAGTACAGTTTCGACATCTTCTAGTAACTCTTCAAGTGCTAATATGACGTCATCATTGTCGTTCACATAGCATCTGATTGTTACTCGTAAAAATCTAAATCTGAAACCCGCTCCTTCATATTCGCGAGTCTCTTGCCCTGCCCCTACTTGTATTGCTGGAAAGTCTTGAACTTCGTCCCAGAATCTAAGTCTTGGCTCTACACTTTGAACGGAGCTTCTAAAGGGCGCACTCCCATTCAAACTTTCATACAACTTATCTGCAATCGCTCCAACTATGGACCGCCTACGCGTTGAATGTTTTCGTGCTGTAGTAGCGTCCATTATGTTCTCCTAATTGTAGTAGGTTGTCTTCCTAGTATTCCCATTGCAAGTTCTCTAATACTTGCTCCTATAATCTTTCGAGGGTCTCTTTGAGTACTCCCCTGTTTGTTTCCAGGTTCAAAAGTTTCATAAGGGTCTCTCAT
>TARA_B100001778_G_scaffold25832_4_pt1 | contig 15677 bp, 18 predicted proteins | sample TARA_B100001778 | Tara Oceans TARA_B100001778 (sample SAMEA2623826) | marine metagenome | biome: marine biome (ENVO:00000447); feature: deep chlorophyll maximum layer (ENVO:xxxxxxxx); material: "saline water (ENVO:00002010), including plankton (ENVO:xxxxxxxx)" | depth 40 m
GGGTGTTTGACGGTATAATTCTACACTTATTGGTGTGATATATTGAACCCAAGAAGGTGGTGCCATAGTCATTTGATTTTCAATGGCTATCTCGTTTTCAATATAGGTATCGGATTGTCGGGGATTAACTAATGGATGATAATAGGATTCTGCGGAGAATGCCTTTTTCTTAGAAAAATCGGCATCATGGGTGACAAAGATTAGTGCCGTTTTATTTTCTTCTGTGGTCCAAGGTCCTGGATGCAAAGCGTCTGCGGGCCACTCAACAATCACCGAAGTTGGATACATTCTTAGAACATGACCTAAAGCAAATCCGCCTCCATCTGATGTGGGTCTGCTCACATTGACTACATCTCCAACTCTCCATTCTTCTCCTGATTTATCTAATGGATTTTCCATTCTTTGTGTCGCAATTTTTTTGTAAGAGGTGGTGGGATAAACAATAGATTCAATTTGTGTTACTAAATCTCTCCAAATGCCTTGTTGTGTTTCAAAATCTGTGTTCTCAAAGGCTTGTTCCGAATAGGTTTCTACGCCATCAGTAATTTCCACAATAATTCCTTTACGAGAAAATCCTGCGGATGAGGTTACTTGAGTTCCTATGCCTGTGGAATATCCTGAATAAATTTCGTCAGGGATATATTGAGTAACTGTGTAGGGTCCAGATTTATTGCTTCGGTATTCTGTCCAACCCGAAAGGTTCTTTTTTCCTTTAGTTAAATTAAATCCTTGGTCACGGATTTCTCTAACAATATCTAAAAGGCTCAATAGTTACCCTCCCGTAAAAGTTTGGCTGCTACAAATTGTTCTTTGGCTCTTTTTCTGGCTTCATTTATTTTGGCAGCATTAGAAATAGGTAAGTTAGTAGTAATATCTGTGACATGAACTGCATTATCAAAAGAATTACTCCAAAAAGGATTGCTATCTATCTGATTTGCGAAAGATATAGGAATTTGACGGGTGATTTCAGCCTCAAATGTTTTGCTTCCTGTCCAAGTATTTGCTATGTCTTTCCAATCAATGTCATGACCTGCATAAACTAAGTCTTGAAATCTTTCAGTAGAGCGTCTGCCATCAGACCAGATTACATCTGCTCCATCAAAATGAATGGCATAAATGATGCCTGTTCCTAATCCCATAATGGCAATAGAAACTACTCTATCTCCTGGTTGAAACGCTCTCATAGTAATAGTTAAGTTGGTCTGATATTTGAAATTATGGGTCAGACTTATTCTTTACTGCGTCCATAATGCCATAGTGCATATGTGGTAACTCCGCCAATAACCAAAAATCCAACATTTTCTTTTGCCCAATTATTAAACAATTGAAGGATGTCCATAAAGCCAGGTGTTTCAGGCTCTATTTTAAGTCCATCTATCCTTTGCTCTTGTTGTTGCATATCTCCTTCTTCCTCTTCTTCAGAATTAAAGGTTTTACTGGCTTCAGGGGTGGGTGTGGGAGGGGAAACTCCCAATTCTTGAGAGGTATAATTTGTCATTGGGATTGAATCTTTGAATGCTGCGGTAGGCATGGTGAATCCATCTTCCATAGCCATAACTGCCATACGAGGGTTAGGGTCATTCAATCCAGCATCCCAGTTGTTTTGGGTATCTCGGCTAATAAAATTATCTTGCATAGTAGTCATATTAGTTCACCCTACTGTTGTTATAGATTTGTTTATCGGCAGGTCGCCATGAATCCAAAGGATTGTAAGCAGCCGTGTAATAATCAGGGAATTGGTATTGTGGTCGGTCATCATTGGCTACATCGTAGTATGAGAATCCTGTTGGTGTGTGGGCTGAAGCATAATCGCCATCATAATAAGAAGGGTTGGTAGGCATACCGTTGGTTGGCATTACTGATACAGGGTTGTAATAAGGCCCTGCAATTTGTGGGGTTAAATCATTCCATGGTTGCATATAAACAATTCCAGGAGGTCCTGCAACTACATTTTCTGCGCCCATAATATCTTCAGCACTTTCAACAACTGTGGGATTAACTCGGTTGAGTTCTCCTGTGGGTGCTGCGTGAACATCTTGGTTCATTTCACTTTTATATTGTTCTTTGTTGCCACAATCGCTACCTTTACATCCACATCCACATCCAGATGCTTCTTTCTTTGAGGTTTGTAATAAAGGCATAGCCATGAATCCGATAACGAATCCACTTAGCCCTAATAATCCGATAAGATTGGTATTCAAACTATCCACTCTCCAGTAATGTAGGATGTCATATCGCTAACAGTAACTGGTGGGACTCCGCCGTAAAGTTGATTTAAGAGAATGTTAGCCTCTGGTCGGGCTTCCATATTTCTCACGACTGTATCTGCAAATGGTAGAGTTCTTTCATCAAAAGATGCTTGTTGGAAATTATCAACAGTTCCTGATGGTGCTTCCTTGACTTCGCCAGAATGGAATATCATATAAATTCCGTAGGCTACCGCTCCAAGAGATAGGATTGTAATTGCACCATCAATAATTTTTGACATTTAGAAAACCCCTATTTTGAGGCTCACTTCTTGCCTTTCTTTTTCTTTTCACGAGCCTGTGCAGGAACGAATGGATAACCAACAATTCCCTTTGGGCTGACCATCTTGCCACGCTTACCTTTTCCGTATGCCTTTTCAGTCAAATCGGTGTCAGGTAGTGGTCCACCAACAGGTGTTCCATCTCCACGCTCTTGGCTCCATGCCTTTCCTGTGTTTGCGTGTCGTGGGGTGATACCGCCAGATTTGGTCCAAGAACCAGTTCGGTCACCTTTCTGATAAATTTGTGAACGGCCAGGTCCTCCGACCTTTCCTTCTGAATATCTGCGTGGTCCTGCTTTAGTGCCACGAACTTTTGTTCCTTTTCGGGATGCTTTCTTTTGCTTGACTCCGAAATGACGGTAAATCTTTGAACCTTCTTCAATACCATACTTACCAACGAGGCGTTGAATAACTGTAAGGTGTCTTCCGTTCTTGTCACGCTTAGGTGCGCCACGCATTGCTGAACTTAATGTTTTTGGTCCATCGTAGGTCATGTATAAATCTCCTTGTTCCTGCTACTTAAACTTTCTCAATCTTCGCCATCCGATTCATCTTCTTCATCTTCGGCTTCTTGGGCTTCTAATTCATCACAAACTGAATTAAAATCTTGTGTTAATTTAGCATCATCTTTATCAGAAGTTAAACTTCCATAACCTGCGCCCGAAATGGCCCCTAAAAATAGAGGCATAAATGTTGTCAAATTATCAAAGGGCATTCCTAAAAATCTTTGATAGGAATAAAGTCCTGCGGAAGAAATTGCTCCAACAAGAATACCTGTTAAAATGCCTGAAGAAACTCTTTTCTTATGGGCTTTGCCTAAATAAGACGATAAACCTGCATCACAAATAGAAATTGCTTCAGCACGGTATCGTGATTTCATGCGTTATTCCTCCGTTCAAATGACGGAGGCACCTGAAACATCACTCTTAAGGCTTAGTGGGTCAATTCCAACAAGAACTGCAACACCAAGAAGAGTTACCAATGCTCCACCGACTTGAAGAAGGGAAATACCAGCAACAAGAGGTTGTGTGAATAGTCCAGATGTTCCGCCAACAGCAGCCATAAGACCGACTACGACAAGAGAACCGCCGAGAATCATCTTCATCATTCTACCATCTCCATAACGCTATCTGTGGATGATGACATAAGACATCCTCCTGCACAGATTACCATAGCAATACCGAGAACAGTTTGAACTCCGACATCCTTACCCATAAAGGTAACAGAAGGTAGGTCAAACATTCCTAATACTGGTTGTTGTTCGGAAAAAATCATGTGAAGACCACCGACAAGGAAAAGTCCACCACATATCATGCTTCCATTCTTGCTTTGTGTCCAATCGCATAATCCTTTCATCATTTTAATCATCTCTATTTTTATATTATTCTTTTCAACTATTTAAGTTTGCTTCATAGGGAACTTCCGACATTTCGGCCGTTAAAGTTTGCTACTCCACCTACTTTACTGGTGCTGTTCAGCATTCCGCCCATATCTGCGTTGCGAACTGGAGGGGCAATATATTGTGCCTCCATAACAATTGGCTTGGCAGGTCCGACCATCTTAGCGATGTTTGGAACTCTTGGTTGGGTGGAAGCGGGCATTACAGGAAGGTCACGGACAGGAATTGTTCGTGGAGTCTGTGGGATGTTGAAAGTTGGTCCTGATGCGTGGAAAGCACGAGGGTTAGTTGGGCGGATAGCAACTGCTTCTGCCTCAAATACTGGGTCGCCACCTGTGTTAGCCTGTGGTTGGTGAGCGTTAATCTTACTCATTAGTTTTTCAGGCTTCATGTTGGTTAGTCCTGAAACATCAGGTCCAGATTGGAAGTTGTAGATTTCAAGTGGTGAAGTTGGCTTAAGGTATTGTGCCTGTGGTGATAGACCGCCCCATGAAGGGTTGTAATCAGCAAGGTCGTAATCTTGGGACAAGTAATCTTGGTTGAGTTCAACTTGTGCAGCACGAACTTGTGCAGGTGCAGGTCGTGGTGAGTTTGGAACAACACCCTGTCCGAATCCTCCACCCATCAAAACTTCTAACTCTGACATAGCAGGGCCTTGAGGAATGTTAAAGCGTGGCATATTGATTACAGGTGCAGCAGGTCGTGGTGCAGCAGGGGCAAGTCCTTGTCCGAGCATCTCCATAGCGTTGTGTGCAGGTAGTGTATCACGAACCAAAGACACTTCAGGGAAGGTAGGGACATCAGGTGAGTAAGGTAGGTCAGGTAGGACCACATCGTTTCCAATCATTCTTGCCATATATAATTCTCCTTGTTTTTGCTATTTAAGTTTGTGGTATTCTACTGGGTGCTAACGACATAAAATGCGCTTACGATTCCAAGTGCCATAAGTCCCATAACTGCTGGCCCTTTCCAACTCATGGAGGAATCTCCTTCGGCTCTCATTTCGTGGGCTGAAACTGCGGCAGGTTCTGATGGTGTGTCTTCATCTGCAAGAGTTGGCTCTCGGTCTGCTTCTTCTTGAAGTTGGGTATCACGGCTTTGTGATTCGGTAACTTCTTCAGGTCGTGCATCCATTGTTGGTGCCATGACTTGAGAGAATGGACTTGTCATTGTAGCCATATTAGTTAGATTGTAGGAACGAACTGCTCCCATCTCGGCTTCTTCCCATGGATAATAACTAACTCCTGTGTTTGGGTCGTATTGAACGGGTTGGCTCATGTCGCTGTCTTGTGCAAGCATGAATAATACTCATGGCTTCTGTTATTTAAGCATTTGCTGTAATCAAATGAAAGAATCCAATAGGACACCAGTTAATAGCGAACCATTTTCGGGACTTATCTCGCACAGGGAAGCCAAAATAGGGTTGTAAGCGGTTAATGGGAATATAAAAATGTGATTTACCATCTTCTTGATAGGTTGTCTTTTCTTCGGCTTGCCGATTGCGGAAAATGGAACCTGCATATCTAATATCTTCGGTGGGGATTACTACATGATACCCAATTCCAGTTCGGGATTCTGATATTCTTGGTTTCCAAGCATCACACCAAGGTAGCCCCACTATCAAATTCTTTTCAGGTATTTCATCCCATGAGATAGAGGGTGATAGCATTTGCATTTCCTTTTTAGGGTTTTGATTACGGTTAGATGCAGGAAACTGACCGTTGGCTTCATGGGCTAATCCATACCAAGTTCCTTCAATATATTGAGCCATGGGTTTCCAATCTTGGGGGTGGGGCGGGAGGGGGTTAGCATCTTCAGCCCCTTTTTCTACAATTGATAATAGATTCCAAGAATCAAAAGAATCATTGTTGAAATGAGGTTCACCTTTGATTAAAATCGCTTCTTCGCAAATAGTAGATTCTTTACCTGCTGTATTGACGATACGATATTTGTTTCTGCCTTTTCGCTTTATTACTTTGAGTATAAAATGTGGCTCTAATTTGATATTGTTATCTAATAACCATTCATTGATACTTAATCCATACTTGGCTCTAAACTCTCGGTCCCAAAGATGCGTGTCTTCTAAAGGTATATTGCGATAATTAAGATGTGGAAGAATGGTTTGTCGTAATAAAATACAAGAACCTACCTCATACATGAGAAGAATGTATGTTATCTCCTATATGAACTCATAGGTTGCGAATCAAAGAGTAGGCAACTCCTGATGCAATAACGGTGGCTCCAATAAATACTAAGGGAGATGTTTTGCGACTCTTTTCTTCAATTTCAGGTTGCATATCATATTGAACTTTTGGTTTAGTATCAATAGTTTGTGCGTCCCACGAGTAAGCAGGTTTATCTTTGATTAAATCTGATGTGGTGCTAACTTCATTCATAGGTGGATAAAATGATGAGGTTTTGGGAGGTGATGATGTCATAGAGGTGGGAATATCTTGAATAGCGGTGGGTGCCTCAAAACCTTGTAGTTCGGTTAATGATTGAATTTCTTGTAGGGTGGAGGGAATTTCATTTTCAGTAGTTTTGTTAGAGTTGTAAGATGATGAGGCTTGAACATCAATGTTATGTCCTTTGTGTTCTGTTCTTCGGTCTGCTCGGATTTTATCTACTACAATATATCCTTGGTCACGGAAGTATTCTGGTGCAAAGGCTACACACTCTCCTTTGCGAGCGGCAGCAATACCATTAAGTAATCTTTTGACTACTCTTTTATCAGTTCCGAAACTTAATTGCTCGTCTAAGGCTTTCAAATCACGATTGTTGATAACATTGTGAACCAAATAAACTGCGGCTTGGGAAAGTGCTTCTTTATTTACACCAGCAGGTCGCTGGGAAACTAAAGTCACACCATAACCTAATGCTCGCCCTAATTTACACAAGCGCACGATTGGGTCAAAAGAAAGAGGTCGGCCCATTTGGGGGATGAAATCTTGACATTCTTCAAAAACTGTGTGTATGCCCTTACCCATGTGTGCTTCTAACAAGGCTTCACAATAGTCGGCTACTAATTCTTGTTGCTTTAACAATGGCAAACCTGCAAGTTTAACAACTAATGATTTATCGGTTTCACCGAGTTTTCCTACTAAGGCTTTCATATCTACGGATTGACCGATTTTAGGCTCTAATGCTTCTACACCCTCCATATCTTTGAGGTTTCCGTGTGCATCCAAAGCATCAAAACAAACAAACTGTAATCCTAAACGATTAAACTCTTCCATCATAACGGCTGTGGTCCAAGACTTTCCTGAACCTCTTTTTCCTGTAACGAAAAAGACCGTTGAGATAATAGAATCTTCTCCATAGGCAGGGAAATGCAAGTTCTTTCCTAAGATAACTTGCTTCCTATCAATGCCTGGAAGTGATAGTGTATCTTGCATACTAATTACTCGTTGCGTCTGATATTTAAGTGTTCTTCTCAAGAATAGTCGCCTTCAGGGTCAGTCATCCTAACTAACTCTCCAAAGGTTCCCGCAAGGTGAATCATGGCATCTCCTCTATCGGGTGCCATTAGAACTGCTTTGAAAAATTGTTGCATATCTACTCCTTCGTGCGGCCATCTTGGAATAGTTGGTCGGCCTGAACCTCCTGATTTTTGCGGAAGGCTAAGTCCTGCTTGTTTGCTGTAACAATCTTCGGCTTGAAGTCGCATAGTTCCTGGGAAATAAACCCATTGATTTTGTTGCGTTCCTGCTCTGCCTCGGTAACTACCTGCGCCATAATCACTTCCTCCACCAGTATTTCTCATAACTCCTCCATAATAAGGTATAATTTGGTCGGCTGCTCCAAATGCTCCCATGCCAACATAATAAACTGGACCTTTTTCTCTTAGCCACATATCCACGGGTTTGTGAGTTTGTATATCTTTAGTCATCCAATGTTGTCTGGCCCAATCATAACAAGTATCAGAAAAAGAGATGGTAACGGCTCTATCAATAGATTCAGAAGTTCCTTGTTCGGTGGTAATTCCTCCTCTCATACCTGCAATAGCGTATCTCATTCCTGCTCCTTGACAAGCATCTCCACCTGGAATAAAGGCTGTGCTGTTAGCCGATAAAAGATAATCAATGGCTCCATCATAGTCATTAGAAGGTCCTGCCCATTCAACATGGCCTGATTCATCAAATGAATAAATAGCGAAATATGCTTCGCAATTACGGGCTTGTGCCACCATAATTGCTGCTAAAGTTCGGGCTAAATCCCATTTTTTAAGAGTAATTCCTCTCCAAGTTCCTGCGGGTGCGTTCATTCCTTCTGATTTATCTACAATAAGTTGAACAAATGTGTTATATCCTTCAGTTCCTGTAAATGAATCAGTAACTGTTGTGGCTTGTGCCTCTCCTGACCCAATGGCTAATGCTGGATTTGGACCAGCAGTAGATTCAACTAATTCTCCTGCTCCTTGACCCATAATAAATGCCGTTGTGCCTTCAGGTGATTTTGTGCCTTCGGTATCTTTGGCTTTGATAAACTTAGCCATACCATCAAAAAATGCTCTGGCAGGATTGACGAAATCAACTGCTGCGGGGTCGCCTCGTGCTTGTTGCCCTTGAATAGTCCAAACATAAGGGTCATCTTCAAGATTGCCTGTTTGTCCACTCATGTAGTTCACCTTCTCGCTTTCGTTATTTAAGTGTTAAGTTGTTTAATCCAATTTTCAATTGCTGCGTAAGCATCTTTGGTTCCATCTTCGGTGTGTTTAATTCCTAATCCATCTAAAGTAGCAACTAATTCATCTAATCTTTCAGGTGTGGCTTCTTGCGAGGAAATGGTAGCCATATTTGGATAACTATCATTGGCTAAATAAGCATTAAGTTCTTGTTCGGTTTGCCCCTTTTCTGGGATTAAGATAGCAGGAATTCCTAAATAAGCCAACTCTCCGATAAGTTGTGTGCCTGAAGTTCCGATAACTAATTTAGAATCTACCATATCTTTAACAAATTGTGTTTCTGATATGGGACGGTGGACAAAATCTTCAGAAACTAACTTTTCTTCTTCAGGAGTTAAGTTGCCATAAAAATAAACTTTCAATCCTTTAGAGTTAGCCCATTCTACAATATCTTCCGTAGGCCAATCCAAAGCGTGGCTTCTATACATTAAAATGTGGTTTTTATCTCCATACCATTTTTCTCCAATGATATGCTGTCTTATCATAGGTCCAACTAATGTGGCATTCTTGTGTTTCTTATCTTGAATACGAATTGGTTTAGAAACAACTGTGTAGTCACAATTGGGAACTATAAATGAATTAACAAAATGAATCGGTAATGATAAATGTCTATATTTTAGAGGTATCTTACAAAGATTTACAAAATTTTGAGAGTTAAATGCAATTATTGGAATGTTAGCGTTAAGTGCGGCTCTGGAAAGTAATGGTTCAAAGTCAGAAATAACTAAATCAAAGTTTTCTTCCTTCAACATTTTGCTTAGGGCTAAAATTCTGCGTCTTTCAGATGACATAAACTTAACAAAATCAACAGATGTCTTAAAAACATTCAACTTACCATCAACTAAATGGAATTTAGGAGTGGGTAGAAATTTTATTCGTTGTGCTCCAAATTTTTCGGTGAGTGGTAATTCTGCATCACCGCTGGTAAAAAATGTAATTTCATGACCTGCGGCTACTAATTGTGTTCCTAATGCCGAGGCTCTCATAGAATGTCCACGACCTTCTCCTGATAGTCCATAAGCAATCTTCATTGTATCACCTGTGGAAGTTGTTGATTATAATTTATGATAAAATTATTTAGTGTTTTAAGTTGAGTATATTGGGACATATTTTCTCCAACTATTTTTTCATTACCTGCATTGTTAATTAGCCAATTCCTGAAATGTTGTTTAGAATTGAAATAGAGAGTGGTTTTTCTTTCATAATCATCCCTGTATATTGGGAGTCCATCGTTTTTAATATCAAATAAATCCTCTTTTTCCCTATCAGGGTGCGACCATAAAAGGTCAAACTTTCTTTCTAATTCTTCAGAGGTCAAAATCAATCCTCCGTAGCGTTGGCTCGTTCTTGTTTGAAACCTTCTTCATCATATAACATCAAATGGCTGGTAGAATAAGATAATCCTTGAGCAATTGCTCCTAACAAAAATCCGACAGTTAAGGAATTAACAGACGGGCGGGTAAATGGCCTCAAGGAATAAAGTCCTAAGAATCCCAAACCCCAAACCCAATGGTGAATATGCAATTTTTTCTCATCTAAAATGGTGAAAACCGTAGAAGGCATTAAGTGTAATCCATAAGCGTGAGGGTGAACATATTCTGAAACAATTCCTCCTGCCATAGCCCCAACTACGACCACAGGAGTAAGATTAGAGAAAATACTCATGTTATTTCTTTAATAAAACTGATACTTAAGTTTTAGCCGAGGCGATAATCTCCACCCTCTGCCAAATCTTGTAGGTGTCGGATGGCCCAATTATACCATCCTGCGGCTACTCCATCACGACCTGTGGTTTCCCATTTGAAAGCACCTTCCAAATATCCTTTAGTTAGAGTTCCTGCGGGTAATGGGATTAAATCAACAGTTCCGTCTGATTGAATGATGTTGCTATCTCGGTCTAAATCTCCTGTGCGTTGATAATATCTAATGGTAGAATAACCTGGATAATAGGTGTTGTTTTCTAAAGCATCTAATAAATTAGTTGCCATTCCTCTTTGGGTGGCTGATAATCCAATGGCTGCTAAAGCCTCACAAGTTTGACATTTGAAATGTTTTTGAACTACTCCACTTTGAGCCACTTCTTGTTCTTCTGCCAAAAAGTGAGAGTGGTTGCCTTCAATTTTCCAATTGCTACCTCCGCCACCAGTATTAGACAAAACACTTCTTAGCATTCGGTTAGCATTAGCAAACATATCTTGAACCATTTGGTTTTGTTGGTCAGCATCTAAATCACACCATTGATATTCGGCACCATATTTTACAGGATTCGGCAATTGGTATTCGTCTGCATCTAATTCATCTGCGGCCACTAAATCTGCATAAACGCTGGCATCTATTTGATTAGGGAATCTCGTTCCCATAATATCATTTTGTGTGTGAATTGCTGTGGTTTCTTCGGCTGCATCTACATTAACTTCAGTCCAGCGAAGTCCTTTTTCTCCATTTCCATATTGAACTAATGGTGAGGTATCTACCCAATCTCTCTCAACACGAGAATAAAATGCCGATGCTGATTTTCCTTCGGTGACCAAAAATGTGTATTGTGGTGCTTGCACACCATCGCAACAATCTGGGGTGAGTGGGTTATCAGAATTGGTGTTGGCTAAAAACTTGATAGTAAATGGGGCTGCAAACTCTGTGGTCATCACAGGAGAGCCATCTGGGTTAAATCCACTTCCTCGTGTGGATTGGGCCGCAGGTGTAACCGTTATGTTTGAATTATTTATGGCTGTAATACGAGTTCCATTAGAATAGGGTCCTCCTGAAATAAAATCTCCGACATTAACTCGGACCACGGGTGATACTTTGAGCGTGTCATCTCCTGCTCTGACAGTTTCTTCCACTAACAATTCATCATCTTCTAAACTTTCTTCGCTTGGGGCTAAATTAGGGTCGCCTTGATAGTTATCCATTAACCAAGTCATCTCCTCTGCCAACGGACCTTGCCTTTCGTTAGGGCAAGTGTGTCCTTCGGGTCGGTTATCGCTGGTTGGTGGTGGAGGTTGTGGTGTGAATTTCGTTGGGATTACATCTCCTAAATAGGCTTGAGGTAATTCTAATCTTAAGTTGTATCTTTCTTGGTCGTCTGTTAAATCTCTCATAACTATTGTCCATTGAGGTCTTTCCAAGAAGGTTTGCTTTTGAACTACTGGTCTTCCATCGGCTCCTCTGCCTAAAATTCCAATAGTATTTTGGTCAGTTAATGGTTGAGCGGTGGTTATGGTATAAGGTCGTGCTGGGTTAAGCCATCTTTCAGGGTGTGTGGTAATATATTGAGCATTTCCATTGATGCCACATTGAGGACAATAATCCATAGCATTTCCATTTCTATCAAGAAGTGGTTGGAATGGTGAACCTTTTTCTCTTTGTCCTGTGGATGGATTGACCCATTCTACTCCCCTGTGATTAGGTGCGGTGCAAATTCTAAGTGGTGTGTTGGTGAATGCATATCTCATTTTTGAAATAGGGACTGTAAATGGATAAGCGTTTCCTGCTCTCATTATTTGCATTTCTTTAACCTTTTTTACATTTTCTGTGGCTTCAAGAACACGAGCCTCTCCATATCTGCGGAAAACTGCGTCTTCACGGCTGGTATCTTTGGCTCCTCGTCCATAAATAGATTGATTGGAACGCTCTCCTGACCCTGCTGTGGGTGCGGTTGTTCTGACATAATTGGATGTTGTTTGAGCATTGATAGCATCTCGGCCCGCCTGAACCATTTCTTGAGCAATTTGATAATCTTGAGCATTGATAGCGGGAACTTTGAAAACAGGTTCGTAGGTTCCACCGCAAAGACAGCCAAAGTTTCCTGCTAATCCTGCATAACTTCCTGCTACATCACCGATATTTTTACATAAGCCTCCGTGTTGGTCGCCAGGATAGTTATCTGTGGTGAAATTGGTTTTACGAGGGTGAATATCAAATTCAACATTCCAAGGATTTGGTTGATTCTCATCATAAGGTGGGGCTAATCGGGTTACGCCACATTCATTACATTTGTATCCTCCAGGTCGGGTTTTAGAAGCGTCATTAGTAGAGCGGTATCCCATCTGAAGATAAGGAATATGGCTCATGCATTGGTCAAAAGTGGATAAATATGTGTTAATTGGCGGTAATCCTTGCCAAAAGAACCGATAAAATGCGGGAACTGAGTTGGAATCGTCTGCGGCAGCGTTTCCTTTCATAATTGATAAAGTCTTTTTGGGTAATTCTGCTGCTGCTCCTGGAATTGGAGCACCATTACGGAAATTTCCACTGGTGAATTTCCAATAAGATGAAACAGGCTTATCGGTTTTTATATGGAACATAGCATATGAGGTTTTACCGCAACCCACTTGTTTTCCTTGTGAATTTTCACAATTTGGATTTGGACATCTGGAACTGGGGCCTCCATTCCATGTTGTGCCACAACCACCTGATTGTCCATCACAAGTCATAACTGTATTACATCTAACTCTGGCTACTACCATTTGTGCTCTATCCCAAGTTTGGTCCACATAATTATGAGGCCAAGGTGTTAATCCGATAGATGAACCCCATTCGGTGTAACTATTATAGACTCCGAAATCCAAGAATTCCCACCACCATAAATGGTCCCTGCGTCCACACCCTAATTCTGAACTATCTGGGGCTTCTGTGTTTCCTCCAAATCCTAACCAAAGTGGATTACAAACGAAAAGTCCTGAATCTCCAGCGTCATCACGAGGAACATGGGTGTTTCCTTTCATAAATCTCTTCATAAGTGTGACAATTCTGGGTGCATTTTCCTTAAAATTAGTTACAACTTCTTTAATTTGAGAACGATTGTTAATCATCCGAGCGATTTGATTAGTTGGTGCATCGGATTGTAAATAAATTAAATCAAATATATCATTAAGAATCTTTTGTCCTACACCAGACACAGCAGTATTTTCAGGATAACCCATTAAGCACCAACTCCTCCTGCTTCCATAGTAGCGGCATGGAGTGTATATCCCATATCTTTGATAAATTGTTCTGCGGCTTGTCGGCTTTTCTTACCTCCGTAACCTTCAGGCCATAAAGCATAATTAGCAGCCCACTCATAAAGTAATAAAAATCGTGTTCCAAATGTGTATCGTGCTTCTCCGAATACTCCTTCGGATTGTTCTCCTCTGTATCCAAAGTGAACTGCCCAATTTGGATTGCATACTAATCCTGTATCTGGTGATAGGTAATCACAGTAGGCTGATGGTATCCAATTTCCATTTATTTCTAAGTTAGCGATAGGTTCAATCTTTTCAGGATTGATTCTTCCATCGTAAGTCATAGTGCGTTGCACTTCGTAATCTCCAGGTCGGAAAGTTGATGTGACAGTTGTAGGCCCTTCGCAAATGGGGCATTGACCTGTAACATCTTGATAAACTTGATATGATTTACAAGGTGTGCAATAATGAACGGTATGGGTTTCGTTAATACGCACAGTTCTCCAATTCGGTGGGAATGCATCTCCTGTTTCGGGATTTCTTTTAGTAGGGATACAAGATTGTAGCGGTGCATAAACTTGAACTCCTCTTCCATATCCTAATTTTGTTTGCCAAAGAGGGGTAGGGTTGGCTGTATCTTCAGAAATTTGTTGTTCTCGTCCAGGCCCTGCGTTGGGATAGTAATCTCCTTGTGATAAACCTGTTGAGGCTGGAGGTATGTAGCGATTATCTACCATAGGTTGTCCAAAAGCATTAACTCCTGTTTCTAATAAACGAGCAACCATTTGTCTTTCAGGTTCTCCTCGTGGTGCTGACCCTGCTTCTCGGAAAAAAGAACTTCCCTCGTGACCTGCTAATAATTTTTCTTTTAAGTCATCTCCGAACTCGGTGGAGCCTTCAATATAATTGTGTCCTCGGCTTACCATGTAATTTACCATAATGTCTGAAATGATATTTGCCATACTCATTTGTTCAAAAGAATCAATTGGAAGTTTTTGGATTTCTTCAGACCAAGATACTCCTCGTCCTGGATGCACAGTAATGTGTCCTAATTCGTGTCCAATAACAAAGGCTGCACCAGCGGCTACTAATTCATTTTGAAGTCCGTGATAATTTCCAGAAAGAGTAAGTGCAACATATCCTCCTCCCAAATATACTTTGCTTCCGTCTGTGGATGCATTATGCATGGCACCTTTTCGGAGAATTAACGGAACATTAGGTGCTCCTACTAAATTTCTAATGCCTGTATATAGGTCTTGTATTTCAGGGCTTAAATGGATTTCTCCGTCCCGATATATCTCGCCTACCATGAATTATGTTTGAGGCACTTGCTATTTAAGATTGTCGGGGTTGTAGAATATCTCCAATAGTTTCTAACCAAAATTCACGGTCTGCCTTGGTGATATTTCCTGCATCATAGATAGTCTGCGGCGCAAATGAGCCTTGACTGTAACAGCGAACTTCATTCATAGGCAAGAGTTTGATAGAGCCAACATTTTGTAGGTTTTCTTCGCTATCTGTTAATTCGGCATCATCGGGCATCATAATGTAAGTTCCAAAGTTAGAAGTAACTGCAACTGAAAATATGTAGGTTTGGAAAGTTCCAACGCCATCAACTACTTCAGGCTCTCCCATAGAACATAGGTTAATCCACAAACGGAGGAAATCATTTTCGGTGTCTTGCCAAAGATTGTAAGTTCCTGATGTGTTGGTTCTAATTGGTGAATCAATAGTGACTCTTGGCCCAGTAGCATTTTCAGAGGTTCGGCTGTAATCTCCTGTTTCTAAGTTGGCGATAGCAGCGTGAGGTAATCGGAAACAAGCACTTATTCCTGTATATCCTTGAGGGCCGTTGAAATCAACCATCTTTCTTTGAAGTTCATTGTTGTTATCTAAGTAACTGAAAGTTCGGCGTTCTGCGGCCTCTTCAGGAGTTCCAGGTGTGGACCATTGTTTGATTTGCCCCTTAACGAGATTCATAAAAGTTGTGAAATCAATAGCATAGTTTCCTTCTTGATTAGCAGCATTAAGAATCAATCTTCCTTCTCCTGCGACTTGGGTTCCAAGGCTGTTCATAAAGATAGATAATTGCTGAACAATACGACCATATTCAATTGAATCGGT
>TARA_B100001778_G_scaffold319560_1_pt1 | contig 15598 bp, 17 predicted proteins | sample TARA_B100001778 | Tara Oceans TARA_B100001778 (sample SAMEA2623826) | marine metagenome | biome: marine biome (ENVO:00000447); feature: deep chlorophyll maximum layer (ENVO:xxxxxxxx); material: "saline water (ENVO:00002010), including plankton (ENVO:xxxxxxxx)" | depth 40 m
AAGCTGTTAATAAACCAAAATCAATAATATATAACTTATTTAATTCAAAGTTATATAACATATTAGGCGGTTTTATATCACAATGTGTTAATTTTTGATCATTAAGATCCTCTAAACCTTTTAATAATGGAACAAATAATTGTATAAGATCATCAATAAAAAAATGATCATCCAATAGTTTAAAATTAACTACTAATTGATGAAGATCCATTCCACCATTTTGATAAATTAATTGTTCAACATTTGTTGTATATTTTGTAATCCATTTACAATCATTTACATTATCAGTTATTGATGCATCTTTAATATTTGTTGTGCAATTCCCAAAATAAGGAACAGTCCATTTACCTTTTTTATCTAATTTATGTATTTTTTCTGCTAATACTTTTTCTTCTTCCATTGTAGCTTTATTTTGAAATATTTTACCTACTTGTGTTTGTTTAGTTTTTTTTTCACATTTTAATGGTGGTGTAAATACACAACCATAAGTTCCCTCAGCAATATAAGGCATTTATTAATAATAAACAAATAATAATAAACAAATAATAATAAACAAATAATAATTTTTATTATATAAATAATGGAATCAATATTGTATAAATAAATAATAATGTTTATTGTAATGGTTATAATTGGTATGTTATTTAATCCTATGAATATATTAGCATTTAGATTTTCTGATTTATATTTATCTTTAACATTATTTTTATGGTGGTTTATTAATGGCTTCTAATATGATGTGGGTACACGAAATTGTTCATTATTTAACAATGGGTCATTTAAATATTCTAGTATTTTGTATTGGTATAATTTTATCTATATTCATATCTATATTTTTATTACGACAACAATTATTTGTTGATGATAAACAATGGTTATTAAGAATGATTAGTCATCATTCTACAGCATTAACAACATCACATAATATATATAATATAACAAAAAATCCAAAATTAAAACTATTAGCAAAAAAAATTATTGATATGCAAGAAAAAGAAATAACATTAATGAAATCAATGTTATATTACACCAACCGAAAAGAAAAATGAGACAAAACTTACTTATGTTTATATATTCTAAAACTATGTTTCAGATAGTTTGTTAAGTGTTCTTTTGTTATCTTATTTTTGTTGATATCTTTTATTACCAATTGTATGTCATCATAAGTATTAGGACTTTGCTTTTTGATATAATGTTTTAACTGACTAAAGAATTCTTCTATAGCATTTGTCTCTGGATGATATGGAACACTATAAAGTAGATGATTACCACTTTCTTCTATTGTTTGTCTTACTATTTTAGACTTGTGAATAACAGCATTATCCATTATAAGTAGATGGTCTTTATAGTTATCTTTGATTACATCATTATAAAAATCTATAATATTATTGGTTTTGATACCACCTTTGAGGTCTTTATATAATACATAACCTACTACTTTGTTAGCACTGATAGCACAAAGCATATTGTATCTTTTGAAAGGATATTTATTAATCTTATAAATTGCTCTTGTACCACTTTTGCTTCTACCATATGATGAAGTCATATTCAAGTATATTGATGTTTCATCTAAACAAATAGTCTTATCATATTTATATTGGGAAAGTTGTTTATAGAAGGTTTTCAAATCATCTTTTTCTTGTCCTTCTTTCTTCTCTGGATAGTATTTGTTCTTCAACCTCTTTCTTGTTATTTTACTTTGGTGTAATATGTTATATATAGAATGGTCTGATAATTTTACTTTGAATTGTTCATCTACAAGTTTAGATAACTCCCATAATGTAATTGTTGGATGTAGTCCAACATTTTGTTTTACGAATGATATCATTTCAGGTGTTATTTTAAGTTTATGATTATCTCTTTTCTTTCTGTCTATTTTACCTTCTTTCTGAAACCTTAATTTCCATTTAGACAAAGACTGATATTTACATTTGAATATTTTATTACAAACATAACGAATAGGTTTATCATTTTCTAAATAATATTTGACTGCTGTAAGCTTGTAATCATCAGAATGTTGTTTCATTTCTTACTCTAATAAAGCATTTAAAAGTTGTCTATATATATATTATTATATAACATTATGACAACTACTAATATTGATATATCAGAACTGGTAGCAGAAAATGAAAGACTGAAGAAAGAAAATGAAGAATTGAGAGAACATTTGAAAAAATATACTTATAGTAATAGTCATAAGAAGTATTATGAAACTAACAAAAAACAGGTTATGGAAAATGGTGCTAAATATTTACAAAAACTGAAAGAAGAAAACCCAGAGAAATTAAGAGAATATAGAAGGAGAGCACAAGAGAAATGGAGAAATAAACAAAAAGAAATGAATAATGTCTTATGATTTTGATATATGAAACATAGGAAAAAATAAAATCATATAAAGATTATATATATTGCTATATATAACTATTATTATGTCAAATAATAAAGGCATTCCAACAATTGGTGTAAGAGGTATTCAATTCAGAAGTAGAATAGAAGCACAATGGGCATATATTTTTGAAAAATTAGGTTGGAACTGGGAATATGAACCCATAGATTTAGAGGGGTATATACCAGATTTTATTATCAAGTTTGGTGACGAAGACATTCTGATAGAGATAAAGGGTGATACTAACATTTGGAAAGAAGAAGTTTATAAACCTCACGCAGATAAAATTATAAAATCAGGTTGGAAAGGTATGTTTGGAATATTAGGTGGTGTATATAAAATAACTGATGACTTTAGAACTTCAATTCTTATTGATAATGAAGACATACAGAGTAATAACAATAACAAATTTAAATTTTATTATAATAAAAAAATAAATATTGGTAAATTATATCAAAATAAATGGAAATTGTGTGATAAAAATAATAATATTATTGATGATGATACTACTTTGAATTATGATGATATACTTATTGTATATAGTGATGTAATAAATAAGTTTTTTGTTGATGGATTAGAAAATAAAGATATTTTTGATTACCCTTCATATGACAGAAAAGATACATTTAAAACAGATATTAGTGAATATTTTCAAAAAATATGGGTAGAAGCAAAAAATAGTGTTCAATGGAAAGGACAGCAAAATTTACAGCAAAGTAAGAAAAATATTAGAAATAACAATAATCAACAATTAGAAAAACTTCAAACAATTAAGGAAGTACTATTGCATCCGTTGATTTCAGATACTGATAAAAAAAGATTGATGAGATGTTATGAAAAAGTAAAACTACATTTTGATATCTATGATGAACTACCAATATGGGGTAATACAGATGTATTTATTGATAATAAATCATACATATACAAGGTAAATTATGATAAATCAATACAATATTTACAAACTAATGATATGAATAGATATAAAAAAATATCATTAGATGGTGTTCCACAATCACCTATAAAAATGAATCAAAATGATTTTATCAACTAACAATACTATAATTTTATTTTTGTAAAAGTATATAAGAATAATATACTTCTATTATATAGAACTATTACATATGAAGAAACCACCTGATAAATATAAGTGTATCAAATTACCTTTACATTCTATTTTACATAAAGATAATGATAACAGTATCAATATCTTCAATAGAATACAAGATGCTGTTTATAGAGCAAACTATATTACAACAAAAACAAATCTATTGTTAAGGTTATGGTGTTTAGAAAAGTTTCATAATTGTATTGAAATACCTACAATTGACGCAAATACAATCAGTATGTGTATGAAATCACTTCTCTTACCATCAAAAGGACCTAAATCAAAGAATAATAATTTATTATTGCTTAATGAGTTCAAAGCATTACATACATTTACATTAGAAAATGGTAAGAACCTTTCTTCTATACTTAACTATTATGTTACTACTATACTAACATCAATTGAAAACAATATTAAACTACATTTTTTTGACTATGTCAAGAGGTTTATAAACTCTTATTTTAAACATCAATATCAAGATAAATTAAATGACAAGGAGTTTAAGAAACAGTTATTTAAAGAGTTGCATTCTGTTAAATCAGATATCATAAATGGAACATTAAAAAGTGATGAAAAATACCATAATTGGATAAATGAAAATCGTTATAAGATTGTTCCACAATCATTTGAGAAATCATATCATTATGATGTAAAATGTCATCCTCAAAAGTATCTGAAGTATATGATATTTATGAATATTGAATTAGAAAAAATAGATGGCAAGATGTATCAATTCTTTCCCTTACAAACATCTATTATTCCTAATCATATACAGATTGATACAACAGCAATAATAGACCTTTTAATAGACAAAGATAAGAAGAAGTATTTTGATAATGTAATTCTATACAAAGAAATTATATGGGGAACATACTTCAAAATTACCCCTAAAATAAAAGACTATCAGTTTGACCATACTATTATAACAGATGGATATGCTGTTGCTTTAAGGTTCATTCATAATGATTATATTGAAGAAGAATTATTAAAGAAAAAAAAGATGAAACAAGCAAGGAAAGACAAAAAAGAAAAACATCCTACTACCAAACAAAATAAACAAGATAAAAAGGAAGTAGAAGCAAAAAAAGAAATCAAAGATGATGATTTTCCTTACATAGATGAAGTTGATAAAACTGATTTAAAAGGAAAACATATTTTCATAGATCCTGGAAAGCGAACATTATTTACTATGATGAATGATGAAGGTAAGTTCTTTTCATATACAAATAAACAAAGAGTGTCAGAAACTAAAAGATTAAAATATCAAACTAAACTCAAAACACATAAAGACCATTTAGGTATTACAGAAAAAGAAAATGAACTATCTTCATATAACTCTAAAACTTGTGATTTGAATAATTACAAAGCATTTATTGATAAAAAGATTAGAATAAATGAAGAACTTTATAAGTTGTATCAAGATAAGAAGTTTAGACAATACAAATGGTATGCTTTTATCAATAAGAAAAGAACAGAAGACAATATGCTAAATAAAATTGAAAAGACTTATTCCAAAGATAGTATAATCATAATAGGTGATTGGTGTATTGAGAAGCAAATGAAGAATTTTATATCAACACCAAACATAGGATTAAAAAGGAAACTAAAAGAAAGGTTCCAAGTCTATAATATAGATGAATATAGGACTTCTTGTCTCAATTATAAGACTGAAGAATCTTGTAATAATATTTACTTACCAGACAAGAATAACAAATCAAGAAAGATACATTCTATCCTAACATATAAAATGGAAAACAACAGGTTAGGATGTATCAATCGTGATAAGAATGGTTGTAAGAATATTCAGAAGATATTTGAATACTATATGAAAAATAATGAAAGACCTGAAAATTATAGAAGAGGTCATACAATACAAAAACTACCAACCGCTTCCGAGCTGTCAAATTGTAGTTAGCAACTTTAATGTTGTCATTTACACTAATTTGAGAAACTTGACTTAATTATTTTACATAGTTTTGTCTCATTTTTCTTTTCGGTTAGTGTAATACCATAAAAACATATAATGTTTTAATAATACAAAGTTGAGAAATAAACTATAATTCGTGAAGAATTAAAGTATTTTGCAATATATACTAAAAAGGAATTAAAAAATATGTAGTTGTTACTATTGTATATATTATAACACCCCACAATGTATCTTTCAATGCTACATTAATATCATAATTTTCTAATGTTGCTAAATTAGTGCCATTATATATACCATATATAAATAAACCTAATAAACCCGAATATAATAATGATTTTTTAATAATTTCAGTTTTACTATCAGTTTTGTTTATTTTACTTTCAATAAAAGGTATATTGATAAAAATAATACTTGCGAACATTAACAAATATGTAAATAATGCATATATTATATTTATTTTAATTTCTTTATTTTGAATTGATTTTATCATTTTAGAATAATATTTAGCATTTAAACTTAACCATATTATATCTAAAACGAATAATAATATTATTATTATAATATATTTTATCATATTTAGTTTTATCTAATATATATTTTACTAATACTTACTGTAAAAACTAAAAAAAGATTCTAAAGAATATATATTTCTATTTATAAGTTTTTCATTTATTTAACGGTGACCTGCATTTAAGTAATTTTTGCATTTTATAAATTATTATAAAAAATGGAATTAATATAAGGCATTTAGTAAAAATAATTTTATGAAAAATGGTTTAAATTGGAATACCATAAAACTTAAAACCTATATAATGTTTTTCTAAATCTTCTTGAATTATGATTCAAAAAATAAATACTAAAACGTCAAAAAAATCCATCATTCAAGCAATGATGGACTGGAAACAAATGTAAAATATATTATATAAATATATAAATATATTATATAAATATATAAATATATTTTATATTTTATTTGCCAAATTCAGTTAAATTATTGATATATAATATCCATTTATCGGGTGCATATTTTTCAGATGATTTTAGACCTAACCAAAAATTAACACTTTTTGCTTTATTTATATTATTTTGAAAATGAAAAAAATGATGTTAGTATGGAGATTTAATTATTATAATGATCATAAATAATAACACACTAATACATAAGTATCTTGTACCTCTTATATTGAATATTGATTTTGATGGCTGTGAGAACAACAGCAACATCAAGGCAACCATCGGTAAGCTGATGACTATTGCTAAGGATACTATGAACAAAGAAGAAGAACCAGGAAACACTAGAGATGTTAAGATTGATGGGTTGAAAGGTGCAATCCTTCTTGACAAGAAGGATAGTAAGACTGATGAGCCTAAGAAGGAAGTCAAGTCTAAGAAGGAATCTGATCAGAGTGATGAAAACGAAAATGAATCTTCAGATAATTCCAGTGATAACACTACAAAAAAACTAAATATTGAAAAGAAAATAATCAAAATGTCTGAAACAAAACCAAATTATCCACAAATTACCGATTATACTGTTTATAAACTTTGTATTAAAACAACAAAAAAAATTAATGGAAGACAAGATAAATTAAAAAGTATTAAATGGAAAAATGGTGAATCTAATCTTGATACTGAATATTCTAAATTAGCTTGTGAATGTTGTGAATTAGCATGGGATGAAATGAAAATAAAATACCCAGAATATAGCGAAATAGAGATCATATGTAAAATACCTGATATAAATATTACATTTATATATCCTAATGGAAAAGAAACAAAACATAAAATAGAATTAAAATCTTCAAAACGAAAAAAAATACATGGTTCAACTATAAAAGATTTGGATATTAATCAAATGCTAATTTATTGTTTGAGACCATCCATAGCTTCAGACCCATATATAGTAAGATGTTCGCAATATCATAATGTTATGAGTAAAAGTGATATTGATTTATTTCAAGATAGAACTCCAAGACCTCTCATTAATTTTGAAAAAATGAATGATGTAGATAATATAGTTCCTCTTATTACTAAAGATAAGTACAATTGGAAAGAACATTATGCAAAATGTTCTTTAAAAAGGATTGAAGAACATACAATGTGCCAAAAGTCTTGGCAAGATGATATGATTAAAATAGTGAAACAAGAAAGTATTAAAGCATTTTTTGATGATTATCTCAGAAATACATCAGAAGAACAATTTCAAATAGATAAGCTTTCTTTACAAGTTGAAAATACAAATATTTAAGCAAAATGTCTTTTACATAATTCATTGACTTTATCAGCAATTAAGTAGCCTAATAAAGGTGGAACAGCATTTCCTATATACTTATATGCGACCATATTTTTTTTTTTACTAAATACATAATTAGGAGGAAATGTTTGAATTAATCCTGCCTCTCTAACTGTTAATCGTCGTTCAATCATAGTATTTTCATTAATATTTATTTTACTATTAGAGTGTCTTCGAAATTCAATATTTCCGTGATGTTCGGCTCTCATTGTAGGTGCAAATGTATCAAGATTAATTTCGGTTTGCCCTTGACCTTTTTCAAGTTTTTTGGCTTTTGAATATACCATTTGGGAAATATCGTTTGTAATATTAGGTTCTACAAGATGTTCAAAATATTTACCGATACAACATTCGGTTTTATTTTTTGTAATTATATTCCATCCTTCATTAATGTCTACACTTCTTTTTTTTGAAATCCCCATAATTATAACTCGCTTACGTGTTTGCGGTATTCCAAATTCGGGACAATATACAATTTGATAATTAACATCATATCCTAATTCCGCAAAATCGTTCATAATTTGTTTAATAGGTTCATTTTTCATAGTAATAAGACCATATACATTTTCAGCAACGAACATTTTTGGTTGAACTTTTTTAACCACTTCAACAAAACTTTTATACAATGTTCCTCTACTGTTTTTTTTTTTAATGTCTACTTTTTCTTTTAGATCGTGTCCTTTATTACTTTTAAATCCTTTCCGTTTTCCTGCGTGTGAAAAGTCCTGACAAGGAAATCCTCCTATAACTATATCTGCTTTTGGAAATACGAAGTTTTCTGAAATCAAATTATAAATACTTGTTGTATTATATTTTGAATTATCATTATTAAATCCAAATACTTCTTTTGCCCCTTTAAGTATATCATTTTGAAATACACAGTCAAAGTTGTTTTTTTTCAATACAACAAAATCATTTATAGTGTATGGTTTATCTATAAACTCTTTATTTATAATTGAATCTTTGTGTACAATTACTTCACCATCAAATCCCATATCCATACCACCAATTCCTGTAAATAATGAAATAACTTTTGTATTTATAATTACTTCTTCTGTATTTTCATTAATATTTAATTTTTCAAATACTTTATTTAATTTTTCTTCAACTACTTTATCTAACATTTCTTTTATCTTACTTTCAACTACACAGGGATTTTTTTTATTTAAATGTTTTGTATAATGTCCTTTTTGACTAAATTCTTTTCCGCATTTTTCACAACTATAAATAACCATTTTTAGTTATATACTATATATTTATCATTTTTTATATTATTAACAGTTTCTATAGCAATTAAAGGTTCATCTCGTTTATCTAAAAATTTAGTAAATGTAGCCATACCTATGATCTTATTATGATTTGATTTATTACATAAAAACCATAATATATCACCATTATTTATTTTTGATACTATTGTTTTTATATTATTAATTTTACCTGCTGTTACTCCCCAAAAAGGATATTTACTATTTTTAAAATTTTTACCATCTTTAACTCTTATTAACCAATGATTTAACATAGCTTTATAATGTATTATACAATATCATTTTTAAATATAAAAATGAAATTAACATTTTTAACTGTAAATTAAAATGAAAAAACAAACAACTAAAGAATTTTTAGATAAGATATGGAATATTAATCCATCATACAAAGAACGATTTTGTTATGAATTATGTATTTATACTGGTATGAAAAACAATATAAAAATTACTTGTAAAAAACATAATTATTTATTTGAAGTGAAAGCATCAAATCATTTTAGTAATGCTAAAAGAGAGATTAAAGAAAATATTGTATTAACCGGTGGTTGTAATAAATGTATATCTTGTATCAGAAAGGCAAATATTTATAAAAATAATGATACACATTTGCCTGAAAATTATAATGAAAATGATTGGAAAAATATAGAAGGTTTTGAAGATTATTATATTAATAATAAAGGTGATATTTGGTCTAAATTATCAAACAAAAATATTAAATCATATGTTAATGAAAGTGGATATTTAATTGCAACGTTATACAAACAATATACTAATAAAAATACAAAAAAAAGAGTTCATATTTTAGTTGCTGAAAGTTTTGTGAATAATCCAAATCCCGAATTATATAATATTGTAAATCATAAAGATGGAAATAGAGCAAATCCATTATATACTAATTTAGAATGGACAAATAAAAGTGGAAATGCTCTACACTCGCACAAAAATCCAGAAAATTATAAAGAAATTAAACTTGTTAAAGTAATTAAAATAGAAATCGATTATGAATATTGGGAAGAAATATTACCTGATTTTCCAGGATATTTCATATCAAATTTTGGAAATATTAAGAATAAGAATGGAAAACAATTATCTAAAAATAATAGTAGTATAAAACACGACCATTTAAGTTGCACAATTATTGATAAAAATAAAAAAGATTGTAGGAAAACAATTCATTCATTAGTTATTCAATATCATTTGAAAATAAAATATGATACAAGTAATATGATAATAGACCACAAAGATAATAATAAACAGAATAACTATATAGGAAATTTAGAATGGGTTAATTGTCATATTAATACACAAAGAGCTATGATTGAGTGTTGTTGGAATAGAAAAGATAGAAAACAAAATGTTAGTCATATTAGTTATGTTAAATGGGGTAATCCTAATATAAAAACCAATATTCAAAATTTTAAATATTGTATTAGTATGAACATATCTGGTATTAAAAATAAAAAAAATGTTGATACAAAAGAAGAAGCGATTCAAAAAAAGAAAGAACTATATGCAATAATGATTATAACAAATTACATCAAATATATAAAAGGAATATATCCAAAATATTTTAAACTAAATATTAATTTTAAAGATATTGATAATGAAATAAAATTATTATAATATGAAAATTATATATAACAAAATAGTGTTTTAAATTAATAATATAAATTATATATATTTCTATTATTTTCTAAAAATTCTTTATTAGTCAAAACTTTTTTCTTAGTATATTTGTAATATATTATGATTTTAATTATATCTTTTAATTTTTCAATATCACATTCGATCGTATAATATTCATTTGTTAAAATATTAAATAATACATAACTTGTTGTATTATCAGTTTTTTTATTCATTTCATATATATACATATAAACCGCAAGTTGCAAATAATGTTCTTTTGTAATTTTTTTTACACATTTAAATTCATATATAATATTATTATCAACACAATCTAAATAACCAATTAATTCTCTATTTAATAATTCTTTGGTATTTTCAATACTTACCCTATATTCAAATTTGGCATTATTTGCAATATTTAAATTAGTTATACGTTTAATACATTCATCTAGATTATGTTTTGATAACCACGTATAATTTGTTATTTGATAAATCTTAAATAAATATCCACTTTTACAAGAATTCCAACAATTCGCAATATATAATAATTGATCTACTGTTAATGTAGAAATATTAATTTTATTAAGATTATATTGTTTTGTTTTTTGTTTAATTTTTTCAGCAAGATTACTTTGACACATTAGATTATTTTCAAAATTATCAATAATTAATTCATTAAAAATAGCCATTTTTTTTTTAATTAATAATTCAAACATACTTGGTATAGCAATACCTGTTATTTCACTTACGGATTCTGTAGATTCATTGTTAGATGTAGTTAATGGAATATCAATTTTATTATATGTAAATTTTTCATTTTCTTTAATTACTAATTGATTAAAGCAATTATCAACAATATCTTGTGGTAAAAAGCTGATACAATCAGTAACTGGTGTAATAATATTATTATTTGTTGTAATAATTTCTTTAATATTTAAAGGTCTATTTTCTTCAAAATAGCAATATCTATGTAATTTACGTTGATTTACAAAAGGTAGATAATCATTTGTATATTGATGAAAGACTGTTAAATGTTCTATTCCTCTTGTAGTAGCAACATATAATTCATTTGGACATACTTTAGGATTAGAATCTTTTTTATAATATTTAAAATATGATGCATCAAATCCAAATATAATTACAACTTTTCTTTCTAATCCTTTTGTTTGATGAAAAGTTGAAAATACTATTTTATCTTTTAACATTTCTTCATCAACAATTTCATTTTCATTTGAAGGAACAAATACTAATACTTCTGGCATTGTTAATTTAATTCTATTTTCTAATTGTCTAACAGGTGATGATTGACTTTTTATAGATGATGCTAATACAAATATATCACTTGGTTTATAACCTTTTTTTAAGTAATACTTAATTTCTTGTAAAGTTCTTGATTTAATATCATTACCAAAAGTATCACATATAATATAACGAGGTTTATTATTCGTTATTTTTGTTGATATAATACGATTATTATGTAATAAACATTTATTAATAAATAATGACATTTCATGTGTTATTCTAAAGCTTGTAGGTAAATTACATTTTATCCAATTATAAGATGGATTAAAATTAAATATTTCTGTAGCATATTCAATAAAACGTTCATCTGCACCATTAAAATCAAATATAGATTGTTTTTTATCACCAAAAATACACAATTGTGTATTTATATTAATATTATCATTGTATATTTTACAGATTAATTCATAATAAAGATAATTAATATCTTGACCTTCATCTAATACAATTAAATTATAATTGAAAGTTTTTAATGGTTTGCTTTTATTTTTGATTATTTTTTTGATAGTAGTATCAGTAAAACATTTATTATTATAATATTTTACACAAAAAGAATGATAGCTATGAACTTCAATATTTTTTATTCCTAGTTTTTGAACTTTTTCACGAGTCTCTAATTTTAATTTGCTATTATAAGTTAATAATAGAATATTCATATTACTAAAGAAAGATGCAATATGTAAGTTACTAGTAGTCTTTCCACTACCCGCTACACTATCAACAACTACATTGTTATTTAATGCTAATTGTTCAATAATATTATTTTGTTCTATGGATATTGTAGGTAAAATCATTTAATATTATAACGGATAGGTGATATATCATTTTTATATAAAAATGATAAATTACATAATAAAATCTATATAATTATGGAAGAAAAAAACTGTATTTATACATATGATGAGATTAAACATTTCTATAATGAAAATGTAAAAAAAAGTTTGCAGAAAATATTGAAAAATTTAACAGAGATATAAATGAATTATTTTAAAATAAATTTATACATATTCAACATATCCTTGTTTATTTTGAATTAAATTAATTATGTCTTTGTATAACAATTCAGGAATACGAACATATTTATCATTTTTATCATCTATAACATATGGGAATGATGGTGCGAACTTTATATTGTTTTGTTGTATAGCAATATCTTCTTTAATATCTTGTAAATCTTTAATATTTTCACAATCTTTTGATATAAACGTTTTGATTGCTGATATTTTTTGTTGGGATGTTAACGTTTGTATTTCTTTAATGACAACTTCAGGATTTATATTTTTTGGTAATTTTGTGAGTTCAACAGCAACATCTATTGTAATTTTTTCTTCACCAGATTTATCTAATAAATTAAGTATATTGTCTGGTAACTCTTTAATTTTAAGATATTTTTGTAATGTTGTTCGTGAAATATGAATAGAATTAATAACTTTATCAATATCACCATCATATACAATATATAATTTTGTATATGATTTAACTTTATCTAACATTGTCATTTGATTTCTTTGAATATTTTCAACTAAACTAATTTCTTCTGCTTTTTGAGTTGATACGTCAATTATATGACAAGATATCAATTTATTTTTTAATAATTTGATTGCTAAGAATCTTCTCTGACCAGCTATAATTTCATACTTACCGTTAAAATCTAATCTAACGGTTATGGGATTAATTAATCCATTTTCTCTGATATCATTTGCTAAATCACTGATTCCTGTTTCATCTTCTTCAGATTCTAATGTTTTTCGAACATTAACATCTGATATATATAATTTATCTATATCAATTTCTAAATATTTCATTTTTAGTTCTATATAATATACAGTACATAATTTTTATATACTGTTACAAAGTAAAAATATGTATAAAAATATAAAAATGATATATTATATATAAAAATATATTAATTATTATCAGTTATATTACAAATGTCATCTCATATACCTAACTTGAGTGCAATTAATAAATTAACAAATAAATATTGTTGTGCTAAATTAGCAAATAACAAAAGAAGAATATATATGTCCTGAATGTAATAATGATTTAATTACAAAACAAGGTACAAAAAGAATATATCACTTTGCTCATTATAAAAATGATAATCCTTGTAATTATTATAATAATCCGAATGAAACACAAATTCATAAAGATGCTAAGTTAGCATTAAAGCAAATTTTAGAAACTGGTATTAAATCAAAAATAATTCGCAAATGCTGTTCTTGTGATTGTGATATATATAATTGGAATGTTTCAAAGTTGAAGAATTGTAATATTGAAATAGAATATAGATTTGATTTCAATAATTCTCTAAAAATAGCCGACTTAGCTGTTATTTATAAAAATAATATATTTACTATATTTGAAATATATAACTCACATAAAACTATAAATGATGCTCGTCCTGAACCTTGGTTTGAATTTGATGCTAAAGAAATAATAAATAGTATAAATAGTATAAATAAAGAACAAATTAAATTAGAATGTATCCGTAAAGAAGAATGTGATGATTGCTTACAAAAGAAATATATTAAAGAATTACAAACTTGGTTACAAATGTATGGGAAAGAATGGAATGGAGACCAAAATATCTTGGAGATCCTTATAAGAAAAATATTAGGACAAACAGACTTTAAAAAATGTAATGTATGTAATATAAGATGGATTGAAGATAATAAATATGGATATGAATGTAAAGATTGTAAAAAACAGAACATTTGCGATTTAGATTTGATGATTGTAGAAATAATGATTTTCAAGGTGATAAATATATTATAGATATATTCAATTCTATATTACCAAAATATATTGTAATACATTCTTATAAAGGTAGTATATTTTGTTACATTGTAAATAAAGACATTCAAAATCAATATGATTATTATAATATGAATGAATTCTGTTCAAAGAAACCTTATTACTATTATACCAGTTGTATATATCCTTACACTTGTAAGATTTGTTTTACAGGTGATGGAACTGTTGATAAAGAAGATGATGAAGATGAAGTATATATCAAAAAACAAACTAAAAATCCCAGAAAAGCACAAGTTAAAAAAGGTAATAAAATACCTACAACACCTACCATTCTTAAGTTGGTTAATTTAGATCTTACATATAAAACACCATCAAGAGAAAGAAAAAAACCGATAGATTGAAAGCTAAATAAAAAAAATGATTTAAACATATATAATTATTATATAATTATGAACGGACTGAACGGACGACTTAATGAAAAAGATTTCAATTTATCATCTAAAGATTTTTATAAATTAGACAAAGCATTTAGAAGAAAACACAACGAATATATGCAGACAAATTCTTATGATTACTCACTCAATATTTTTAGTAGAGATGAACAAATTGAGAGATATGCAAAAGAGCTGTCATTTTGGAGAATTGAAATGAAATTAACAAATAATGAAAAAAACAAAAATAATGTTAATAAAAAACATTTTATTGAAAAAATGGAACACGGCATTTTATCTAAAATGATGATGACATTTGATAATGAAATGGAAAGACTTATAGAAAAAAGATGTGAAGAAATTATAAATATATAAAAATGATACTTCTTGTGATTGTGTTTTTATTACACATATCTTTTTTACAATTATATTAACAAATGTTTGATCTACACATTCTTTACAAGTTGATTATATTATAATCAAATAGTAAAAAATGATATTAACAT
>TARA_B100001778_G_scaffold248506_1_pt1 | contig 15444 bp, 12 predicted proteins | sample TARA_B100001778 | Tara Oceans TARA_B100001778 (sample SAMEA2623826) | marine metagenome | biome: marine biome (ENVO:00000447); feature: deep chlorophyll maximum layer (ENVO:xxxxxxxx); material: "saline water (ENVO:00002010), including plankton (ENVO:xxxxxxxx)" | depth 40 m
GCATGTTGGTGCAAGTAACTCTCACCCATATTTAAAACCGGGCTTACGCACGCATCAGTACCATCAAAAATTTTAAGCCATTCAGACCTTCGCTTAGTTAAGAACCTCGCAGTAAACTTTTCTTTTGTCTCTTGCCAGTATGCCCTGTCATTCTGAGGTGGGATCTCATCAGGGTCAAACCCAAGACCCTTTAAGAGTTGCTTATAGAATTGCGGTTCTATTGCCCCGGTTGCAAGAAAGTCCCCACACTTGCATTCATATACGTCATAGAAAGGAGCACCTGAGTCTAAGAGATTTGTTCCTCGCTGATTGCTCCAAAATCCAGATTGATATGCCGAGAATAAAGGCGAAGCTAAATAAGCAACTCCATCAACCATTGCTGCATCAATAATTTGTCCATCACTCCCATTAGATACAGCAACTAACGCTGCGAGGATGCCCGCTATAAGAAATAATGATCCGCCTCCGAAGTCACCAACTAGATTGAGAGGAACCGATGGAGGCTGGCCATTTCTGCCAATATGAGCGAGAGGCCCTGCCAAGCCTATGTAATTGATATCATGTCCCGCAGAGCGAGATAGAGGTCCCTCTTGCCCCCAACCCGTCATTCTTCCATACACGAGTTTTGGATTTCGAAGAAGGCACTCGGCAGGCCCTAGCCCCAACTTTTCTGCAACACCTGGCCTAAAACCCTCTATTAGGACATCCCCATTTTCTATTAGCCCTAAAGCAATTTCAACACCTTCTTGCGATTTGAGATCAAGGTTTATTGATTTTTTCCCACGCTCTAATGGACCTGAGTTAGATGCCAATGGGTTTCGATTCTGCGCGACTCGTCCTATGCGGATAACTTCAGCCCCCAAATCAGAGAGGTACATGCCGGCAAAGGGTGCAGGTCCAATGGCAGAAATCTCTATTACGCGAATGCCTTCCAATGGTCCTGGCACTTTTCACTCTCTCTTTATGGATGTTGGGAACTAGCGCTTACGCATTCCCCTGTCATGTACCCACTTAAGTCACTAGCCAGAAAGACTATGATGTTAGCAATTTCCCAAGGTCGGGCACCGCGACCAAAAGGCTCTTGAGCTTCTAACTCCTCTAAGAGAAGAGGGTCACTTACTTTTTCCAGAAAAGGATGCGATGCAAAACTTGGCGCTACAGCATTGACCCTTACTCCGACATCAGCTGCTTCCATGGCAGCGCATCTTGTGAGGGCCATAACGCCTGCCTTCGCTGCCGCATAGTGACATTGACCTTTTTGAGCTCGCCAGCCAACAACGCTGGCATTATTTACGATCACACCCTTTTCAAGGGGAACCATATGGCGCAATGCTGCTCTGGTACATCTCATTGTTCCGTTTAGCGTTACGTCTAGTACCTTCCCCCACTCCTCATCTGACATATCAATTAAGTCCGATTGCCCACCAAGACCTGCATTATTTATCATCACATCTACAGTCTTAAATTTACCGATAGCGAAATTAAATAAATCTTGAACCTCATTTTCTTTAGTTACGTCGCATGGAATACCGTACGCTTCAAAATCCTCACTTTGAAGTGATGCTACAGATTCGGTTAGTCGATTTTCGTGGGTATCTGATAGTAGAACTCTTGCGCCTTCTTCCGCACACCTTTTAGCAGTAGCAAAACCGATACCTGACCCTGCTGCAGCTGTGATCACAACAGTTTTGCCCTTCAAGAGGTCACGGCCCTCAGGGTAGTCCGGTGTTTCGCTAGTCCCCACTCTTAGCCCCTGCCTCCATCTCCTTCATTCGTCTTTCTAAATCATCAATGAACGGATTCGGTTCTTGCTTTATCGTATTGGGTAACATAGTTGCAATTTCTTCGGGAGTCCATGCTTCCCCTGACGAATACATGGTACGAATCTCTCTTGGTTGGTTCCAGACTGAAATTCTACGCCCCACAACACTGTATATTTGGGCATTTATATCTCTTCCATGGTCTGATAAGAGATAGATCGCCATAGGGGCGATATCCTCTGGATCCCCTGTTTCGAATGCAAATGGCACATTTTCACTCATTCTTGTTCTTGCGGTCGGAGCTAAACAGTTGGCATTAATAATTGGGCCCCCTCTAAGGCTAATACTTGCTGCTGTCATAGCTGCTGACCTTGTTAAACTCACAATTCCTCCCTTTGCAGCAGAATAATTTGGTTGTGCAGTTGAGGCAGTGAAAGCTCCGGAGGTAATTCCTAAAATGCTTCCGCCCGATTCTTGCTTACGCATAATTGCCATTGCATGGCGGTAGACAGTGAAGTGCCCTTTGAGGTGAACTGCAATCACAGCATCCCACTCGTCTTCGCTCATATTGAAAAGCATCCGCTCTCTAAGAATCCCGGCAACACAAACTACGCCATCTACTGACCCCCACTTCTCCACTGCGGCGGAGATAACTTGCTCTCCAGTTTCCATTTTTGAAACATCTCCAGCTATGGGTATAGCTTCAACTCCTAGGGACCTGATTTCTTCTGAAGTTGTTTCAGCGATTTCACTTGTTGGTTCAGACCCATCAAGAGCTACACCGTAATCGGCTACCACGATATTGGCACCCTCCTTCGCTGCTGAAATTGCTATGGCTTTACCGATTCCTGAACCAGCACCTGTAATGACTATATTTTTTCCTTCCAAAAAGCCTTCCACTACTTCTCCTTCTTTCTTTATATTCTCTCTAGCACAATTGCTATTCCCAATGAACCGCCTTGACACATTGTCACAAAACCTAACTCTTTGTCTTGGCGCTCAAGTTCATGAAGCAAAGTCGTTATCAAGCGAGATCCGGTGCAACCAACTGGGTGGCCTAAAGCTATTGCTCCCCCATTTACATTGATTTTTTCCATAGGTACCTCATGGACTTGCGCCCAAGACAACATGACGGACGCAAAAGCTTCGTTACATTCAAAGAGGTCAAAGTCTGCGATGGTGAATTTTGATTGGTCTAACATCTTCTGCGTTGCATCAACCGGACCATCAAGCAAATAATATGGATTCGATCCAACCATCGTATGGTACGAAATCTTGGCTCTAGGATTGATCCCTCGGCTTTCTGCGATGTCTCTATCCATCCACAGAACCGCCGAAGCACCATCTGAAATCTGTGAAGATGTTCCTGCTGTATGTAAATCCCCTTCAATGACCGGAGCTAGTTTAGATAAGCTCTCTAGCGAAGTTTCACGTAATCCTTGGTCCTTTTTGACGTCGTGGTAATCTCCTGTGGGATTTCCATCTTTTCCGATAATTGGTACTGAATTGACTGCAGTTACCTCTCTGTCAAATCGACCTTCAGCCCAAGCTCTGGATGCCTTTTCCTGAGACTCAACTCCGGCTGTGTCAAGCTGCTCTCGAGTTATACCTCTTAGTTCTGCAATACGTTGGGCGGCGCCGAACTGACCATTCGGTGGGTCATCCCAAGGCCATGTTTCGGCATCCTTATAGTATCCGCCCCCTCCTCTAGCTGCAGTGCCTAAAGGGACCTGTGACATTTGTTCCACCCCACAACCGATGGCAATTTGGGCTCCACCAGTTGCAATTAATCCTTGAACGAAGGTATTTGCTTGAGCCCCCGACCCGCATTGACAATCAATAGTTGTGGCTGCAGGCGAATAATCTTTTCCAGTCGACAACCAGGCGTTTCTTGTCACGTTAGATGCTTGCTGGCCTGCCTGAGTGACGCACCCTCCAACAATTTGATCAACTTCTTCTGGTTCAATACCGGATCTTTTAAGAACCTCTTGTTGGACCGATGCAAGCAACTTCGGTGCTATGACCCCGGAAAGATGGCCACCTCGCTTCCCTATTGGTGTTCTCGCTGCTTCTATAATTACTGGCTCACCCACGCTGACTCCTTAGATCTATATACATTTCTCTAACTCTATGAAAAAACCGCAAGAAGTGGAAATCAACCTTGAAGCCATATTTTGCATTCTATGACCACTAGGCCTATCGTACTTCTTTGTTGTGTTGTACTTAGCTATTTCTTGTTGCCTGGTTACATTATCAGGGTCGTACCTGTTCCTTAAACGAAATAACGTGCTCCACGATTTACTCCGAAGCAATAGGCATACATCTCAGGAAGTAGCACTGACAACTAAAAGCCAATCTAAGGCAAATCAATATAATCAGACTCTTATGAATCACAGAGTCGCAAGTCTTGATGATGCCAGATCTAAGAGATTAAAACAGTCTTGAGGAAAGGTTGACATCGTATGCATCCCGCCGTGTGCGATAATTAAGTAAACGTCTACTTAAGGTGAAAATGTCATCACCCGAAACATTTCTTGCTTTTGGCGCAATTATGCTAATAATTGCATTGATAGGAGTTGCTATTGATTGGTTTGGGAAACCTCTTCGTCATAGGAAATTTATTCCCAAAGCATACAAATTCCCTGATGAACGTTTATTTCGTAGCGATGTCTTCAACCCTGCAGGCGAAACAGGCATTCAAACGAGAAACGATTACTCCCCCGACTCAGGCTCTAAAGACCTGATTGCCCTTGCAGAGCCAGATGTTAATACCTCCTCTATTGAAGCCGTAGTTGGGATTTCCGAAAGTTCCGAAACATCGGTGAATGAACCAGTCGCCCTTAATGGCAACGGCGATGTTAAAGATAGAGATTCAGATGTGACGCTTCGCTCCAAAACTAAATCGGACCAGAGCAACGAGACCAAGGAATTGGAATCGCCAATAGTGGGAATACGCCTGCGGGGATGGTCACCAGGTGACGATATTTACAACCTCACTAAGAATGGCTCAGAGCCTACGCCTTCGACCGTCCGTTCTAGATTTTGGAAAAATGTTGGCGTATCATCCGGAGCTACAATATTTGGGGCAACTAATGTCGAACGATTACGTGACGGGAAGCCTCCTCAACGAAGAAATCCGAGAACATCCAAATACGAGACTATGAAAGTTCATCTTCTTAGCTATGAAGATGGTCAGGGACGAACACCTATCCCTAACTGGCCTAATAGTTCAGTAGACCCGTTTGGAGATAGAAATTGACCTCCCCTACACTTAGCGAACTTTTTGAAGGGTCAAATAGCGATACGATCACTCACCGAGGAAAAATAATCCGAGCTATTGTCAGAATTCCTGTAAACGACGGTGCATTAGTGACTGTGAACCGTCTAAGCGTCGCTTCGCCACGGCCCCAAGCAGTAAAACTTGCTTTGAATAGCGGCGTTATGGACGTAAACGGTTACCGAGGCCCTGAGGTTGCATTGTGGAGCCATAATAGTCCTGAAACTAATGAAATCAGAATACGTGGTGTTGGTGCATCTCTTCTTGAAGTATGGAACGCTTGGTCCATGGGGGGAGTCGATACATCTTGGATAGGGAATGCGGGCATTGTTGCGAAGTCAACACCAGAAGGAGAAATCCTGCGTTGCAGCGACGGCTTGGATATTCCCTCTTTCTCAGACCTAGTAATCCAAATTTCTATTGCCCGAAAGTAAGGTCTGGATAAACTAATTTGAAAGACCCATCACATTCAAATGGGCTAACAACAGGTATGACGGACGTTGCAAAGATGATAACTTCTTCTGGGTCGTAGGTTGTTGGCAGCTGAAAGACAATTCCTCGTTTGGGGTGGTCTTGGATTAGTCTCCACTCGTCAGGAACATTAATTTGAAAATTCTGAATTCTGTCTAAAACGGATGCCCCTGTAGGGTGTGTAAGCCCGACTTCTGAAGGCTGATAAATACCCTTTCTATCGGTAGCGGAAGTCCATGTAAATTGCGGAATTCTTGGACCCCGACTTGAAAATGCTTTCCAAAAAATACTGCCTGTGTGGACAGAGTCTCTATCCACGTTCGGTTCAATGTTGAACCAAAAGATAGAATCAGGAACATAGCTATACCGCTCCATGAGAGCAACTACAGGCCCAACTGCTGTTGGCGAAAATGTGAATGTACTAAACTGAGTTCGCATTATCTAATATCTTATTTAGCGATAGAGGCGTTGAGACACTGATTCTAAGGACAATTAAAATTAACCACTGGACGAAAAACACCACCCCTAACTTGAAGCAACGCTGCTCCCCCAGAAGGACCTTGATGAGAAATGGCAGTTTGGAGTGGACAAGGACCTCCAGAAAATTCTGGTTTATAAAGATACCCCTCTATATTTGCTTTCTCAAAGAAACTCTTAACACTCAATTCGCCATCAATTGAATTGAGAATCGCTATAAGCAAATCTGTGCTCCAGTAGCCGATGGAAATCGCTTGGCTATATATCTGCGGTCCGTTTATTTGAGAGAGCCCAGTCATTATCTCTGTAGTTGCCCCTCGGTACTCCTCTTGAGGAGGCACTTGCGAGAGAACATAACCGCCCTCTAGTTCGGAAGCTATTTCATAATCCTGAAGTATGCCCGGGAGATAGGTGACATCATCAATAACCATTCCAGAGAAATTATCGATTAGCTCTCCTTTGATTGCTAAAGTTTTATCCAACCCCATAGAGAGAAGCAAGACATCGGCCCGAATTGAATTGATCTGTTCCAAAATAGCACCAGCTGTTATATCACCTCCAAACTGTATGGACTTGACGATGTTGTCTCCCCAAAGAGTTTCATTCTGAATGGCGACTGCGGTTCCAGCCGTGTCATTTGTCGTAACAGAAATTATTTGAGGAATACGGCCGTAAAAGATTGACAGCAGTCTCAACATACTTGTGTCAAAGTTTTGACCATTAGAAGCGCTTGTCGCAAGGTTCATGCAGCCGTTAAAACCAAACCCCCATTTATTCGGTTCGCAAAATCCTTCCGAGAATCCCCATCCAAAAAATGGCATATTATTTTCGGCCAAGATATCTGTTACTTCTGGGCTAGTTGCTGTTGATAACAGAACAACAGCGAAAACATCCAGGTCAACAATCTCTTTGACAGCTAATTTTAAGTCCTCTTCTCTACCAAAATCGTCGACTACTTTGATAATTTCTAATTCTCTTGAATTTATTCCACCATTTTCATTTGATCTAAATACTCTCGCTTCAACCCCAATTTCAATATCTTGGAATACATCACCACTTTTGATGACTGCAATTTTGATTGATTCGTCACTGATTCCTCGACCATTTGTGGCAATATCATCCACATCAAAAGATGTGTCTGCTTCATTTTTTAAATCTGACTGTGTGGATACATCAATTAATTCCTCCGCGCTAGATTCAGTTTTTGGCGTGGGGGTGATGGCTTTAGGCGCCTCTATAAGATTTGGGAGTTCAGCTTTTCCGCATGCAACTGCCAGAAGGGCAATAAGAAGTATCGCTGTTAATGCTCTTAATTTCACAATATTAGTTAGGTAGCTCATCTAACTATTACGATAGGGGCTGAGGAGTTCAACTAGTTAAAGACGGAAAAGATATCGTTGGAGGGTTTCATTGAATTTGGAGAGCTGGATAGCTGACAACACAACGAAGAATAAACCCCTGATTCCTGCCTCTACAGTTATTCCAATACGAGATTCGGCTCAAGGGATGGAAGTTTTGATGATCAAAAGGAACACTAGACTTTCATTCGCCGAGGGCATGTGGGTGTTCCCTGGTGGGAAAGTTGAGGAAGCGGATCGCGTTGAAAGTTCCACTGACAATGAAAGCGCCAAAATAGCAGCCTGCAGAGAGTGCTTTGAAGAGTCCGGACTTGATATCGGCCAGGCTGATTTAACATATTACAGTCACTGGCTACCACCTATTGAAGCCCCAAAACGATTCTCAACTTGGTTCTTCATTGCAAGAGCACCGCAAGGAACTATCACTGTGGACGATGGCGAGATAACTGACTATGCATGGTGGACTGCGGATGAGGCTTTAGAAAAAGCGCATTCAAACCTTATTGAAATTCTTCCACCCACATGGATGACTTTATTTGACCTTTCCCAATTCAAATCTGTTGCCGAAACTATTAAATCTGTTTCATCAAGGGGTCCAAGAGCGTACGCCACCCAGATGGTAAGAACTAGTGAAGGCCTAGCAGCAGTGTGGGAAGGTGATAGCGATTACAAATCATACTCAAGCGAAAGCACCGGTTTGCACAGGCTCATAATGACGGAATCCGTTTGGAAGTTTCAACTAAGCTTTAATCACGCTTAGTAAAAGATGCCAAATACAATTTCCTCACTTATTGTTGTCCTAGAGATACAAAGAATATTTTGATGAAAGGTTTGGTAGTGCAAGGGTTAACTCTTGAAGAGGTAATTGAACGCACAAATGATGGAAGGGTGAATAAAGACCCTGAAACAACCTCACGTTCAACATGGCAGATTGTTTACGCAAACGTTTTCAATCCCGTGAACGCAATAATGCTAGCACTCTTCGTACTGATACTTATTGCTGGATTTCCAGCTGACGGCCTGTTCGTAGGTGTGGTAATCAGCAATAGTGTAATTGGCGTTTTGCAGGAAATTTACGCAAGAAGAGAGTTAGAAAAACTTCAACTGCTTAACTCCCCGATCGTTCGGGTCGTTCGGGACGGTATCGAAAAAGAGGTCGCTGCTGATCAAGTTGTTCAGGATGATCTTGTCATTACTGGTGCTGGGGACCAAATAGTAGTCGATGGCGATGTTCTTGAGACACAAGGCTTAGAAATCGACGAGTCCCTTCTTACAGGAGAGTCGGATCCTATTGCTAAAAGAGTCGGTGACGAGGTACTTTCAGGAAGTTTCGTCAATGCAGGTACCGGAATCTTTAAAGTTACTCGAATAGGTGCAGACTCCTACGCAAACGCGTTGGCATTAGAAGCTAAAAAATTCTCTTTGGTTGATAGTGAACTAAGAAGAGGAATCAATTCCATTCTTCGAGTACTGATGTTCCTTATTCCGCCTGCAGGCGCTTTATTGCTCTTTTCCCTACTAGACGTCGAAGATAAATGGCAGAATGCATTGCAAGGCTCGGTCGCTGCTGCTGTAGCTATGGTCCCTGATGGATTAGTGCTACTTACAAGTCTTTCTTTCGTCGCAGGTGTTGTCGCAATTGCCCGAAAAAGAGCTTTGGCTAAAGAGCTTGCGACTGTTGAACTTCTAGCGCGCGTTGACACTCTCTGCCTTGATAAGACAGGGACAATAACTACCGGAGAAATCAGTTTTAGTGACATCATCGCGCTTGACGGGACTGACCATAGGTCCGCACTTGAGATTCTTGGGTCTGTAGCCCACAGTGACCCCGACCCAAATCCAACAATGTCTGCAGTAGCCAATGCAACAGAAAGAGTACTTGACTGGGAGATAGCTGCAATTGAACCATTTAATTCTGCTAGGAAATGGTCAGCAGTGCAATTTTCTGATCATGGGACTTATTTCTTCGGAGCTCCCGACATTCTCTTAGAAAGCGCCACCATAGGTGATCAACAGAAAGCTCAGGATGAAGCCGAGCGAGGACGAAGAGTTTTAGCCCTATGCAAAAGCGATACCCCGTTAAATGAAGGATTCCAGGGAAACGTTGACCCAATCTGCTTGATTCTTCTTGATGACACAGTTCGAGAGGATGCGCCTGAAATTCTAAAATTTTTCGCAGACCAAGGCGTTGACCTCAAGGTCATTTCAGGCGACAATACCGCAACAGTGGCAACTGTCGCTGCTAGAGCAGGTGTTCCGAACTGTGACAACAGCGTAGATGCCAGGACATTAGATGATGACGAGAAACTTTCTGAAGCTATAAAGCAATCAACGGTATTTGGCAGAGTTACTCCGCACCAGAAACGTTCAATGGTCGCTTCCCTTCAAGAGGAAGGGCATGTTGTGGCTATGACAGGCGATGGCGTAAATGATGTGCTCGCTCTAAAAGATGCCGATATGGGAATTGCTATGGGAAGCGGTAGCTCTGCTTCACGCGGAGTGGCACAATTGGTTTTGCTAGACAATAGTTTCTCCACTTTGCCAGAGGTACTTGCTCAAGGAAGAAAAGTAATTAATAACATTGAAAGGGTTGCAAACCTCTTTGTCACAAAAGCTGCGTATGCCCTCTTATTAACTGCCCTCATAGGAATTCAGGGAATTGAATTCCCATTCTTACCTAGGCAACTTACCTTAATAGGAACTTTCAGTATCGGGCTACCAGGCCTTGTACTCGCTTTAGCTCCTAACACTGATTTAGTACGTTCGGGTTTTCTGCAACGAGTCCTACGATTCTCTGTTCCAGCTGGAGCAATAGCGGCAGTGGCAACATGGATTGTTTATTTAAAGTCACGAGATTGGGCTGGTCAGAACTTAAGCGACACTGAATTAGCAGAAGCTCGGTCCGCTGCAACCATTGCGCTACTCGTAATTGGGTTAGTTGTGCTAGTTGTAGTGTCTAGACCGCTTAGACTTTGGAAAGTCGGTCTTGCCTTTTCTATGGCAGGTCTCCATGCTTGCATAATCGCTGTCCCTTTCACGAGAGACTATTTCGAGTTGGAATGGCTAAATGGTAAAACGTGGTTGATGGTTTTAGTAGTCACGGTAGTGGCATCGGTCTTAGTAATCATGATTCAACGGGTTATTCCTGGGATCCTTCCGAATCAACAAAATACACATTCAACAACTCATAAGGACAGCCAATGACTCAAACAGATCTAGATATGAAAAAGCTTGGAAATTTTGGGAAAAAAATTGGTGGCATATTAAATGGAGCTGCTGCCGCACTCATGATAAGTGTTGGCCATAAGGTAGCTTTATTTGACACGATGGCAGATGCTGGGCCTTCATCTGTGGAGAAGATATCTCGGCTCTCTGGACTAGATAAAAGATATGTTCGAGAATGGCTTGCCGCCATGACCACTGCTGAGATAGTGGAATACGATTCCAACCGTGATCTTTACACTCTGCCGAATGAGCACGCCGCTATGCTGACCCGTTCAGCGGGACCCAGAAACCAATCTTTGTACATGCAATATATTCCTCTGCTAGCCAAAGTTGAAGACCAGATCGTCCATCACTTCAAGCATGGAGGAGGCGTTCCCTACTCTGAATATACAACCTTTCATGCCATCATGGCCGAGGCGAGTGCTGCACGATTCGATGCTTTGCTAGTAAATACAGTTCTTCCGCTCGTTCCGGGCATCCTTGAAGAGCTTTCGAACGGCATTGAGGTTGCTGATGTCGGATGCGGGTCAGGTCACGCTATAAATGTAATGGGGGCTGCTTTCCCTAACAGCAACTTTACTGGGATTGACTTTTCTGAGGAAGCCATCAACGTCGCTCAAAGAGAGTCGGAAGTAATGGGTCTTGAGAATGTCTCTTTTCGCGTGCAGGATGCAGCGAGATTAAGCGGTACGGAGGAATTCGATTTCATTACAACATTTGACGCAGTCCACGATCAGGCTCAGCCTAGGGATATGGTCGCAGGCATCTTTAGTAGCTTAAAGCCTAATGGTTATTGGTTGTGCGCTGATTTGTGTGCTTCCAGCCACTTGGGTGAAAATTTGGATCACCCTATTGGCACTTTTGGGTATACGGTTTCCTGCATGCATTGCATGTCTGTTTCTTTGGCATACGATGGCGAGGGGTTAGGAGCTATGTGGGGTGCCCAGAAGGCACGAGAGATCTTTACAGAAGCGGGTTTTGTTGTTGATGAAGTCGCAAGAGTTGACGGTGATGCAGGGAATAATTATTACGTTTGTAGAAAACCCGCACTATAGCAATCTCTTGGTTTTAGCTAGGCCAATTAATAGCTTGTACCTCGCTGTAAGCTTCTAAACCCCAACGGCCACGATCTCTTCCAACACCTGACATCTTAAATCCTCCAAAGGGAGCATACATGTGGGGTGCAATAGTATTGAGGGCCACATTTCCACTTTCAAGTTTCTGCCCTATGTCATATGCCCTAGTTGTGTTACCTGCGTATACATAACTAAACAGCCCATAGTCACTGTTATTTGCAAGTTCAATGGCATGTTCATCCCCATCATGGGACATCACGACTACAACCGGGCCAAACGCTTCTTCTTTTACAACATGCATATCAGGATTGCACCCTGCCAAAAGGGTGGGAGCGACAAAATAACCATCGAGGTTAGGGCGCTCACCGCCAACGATCACTTCCGCGCCATCATCAATTCCAGATTGTATGAAAGCCTCAACTCGATCGCGGTGCGTTTCCGTTATAACAGGGCCCACTAAGGTTCCTTCCTCTCTCGCGTCACCTACTGTCATAAATTCTGAAGTTGCTTTAAGAGTTGTCACTGTTTCTTCGTAAATGCTTTTGTGGCAAATTACTCGTGTAGGGGCTGTGCAAATTTGACCACTATGGAATCCCCAAACACTAGCAATTCCTCCAACAGCAGCCTGGATGTCGCAATCTTCAGTCATGATTAAGGCTCCTTTCCCGCCGAGCTCCATGAGTAGCCTTTTCATAGTTTTCCCACCGCTCTCCATAATCTTCGCCCCTACCATTGAGCTTCCCGTAAATGAAATCATGTTGACGTCAGGACTATCAACGAGAGTTGCTCCAATTTCTGGTGAAGATCCGACGATCACATTAACGACCCCTGGGGGAAAGATAGAGTTTAGAACCTCGCCTAACTTTATGACAGCTAACGGGTCCTGAGGTGCTGGTTTGATTATGACTGTATTCCCCATTGCTAAAGCTGGAGCTATCTTTCCCGCAACGTTCACTAAGGGAAAATTGTATGGGGTTATACACGCGACAACGCCGGCTGGTTGACGGATCACATTACCTGTAATTAAAGACTCAGGAGCTAGAGCACTGGCAGCAGAATAGACTGGTGTGAGAGGTTCATTCATTTCAAAAGATTTTGAATAGTAACGGAACCTATCTATGAAAGCGCCTGCGACTTGCATGGTTTTAGCTATTCGCATCGTTGCGCCCGTCTCTGCCTGGACTAGATTAACCCATTCAGCACTTGCTATTTCAAGTGCATCAGCTGCTCTAGCAATATATGAGCACCGTTCATCCATTGAGAGAGCTTTCCAACTGGGTAACGCTTCTTTTGCTGCTTCGGCGGCTTGAAGAGTTTGTTGAACAGTAGCCTCGGGGGCTTTCCCTATTATTTCTGTTGTGTTTGGATCAATAATGTCATAGTGGGCACTGGTAGGAATGCTCTTACCTCCTACGAGTAGTTCCCATTCGTAATCTTGATCTATCGTCGCCATAGCATCTCCTCGCAATTATCTCTGTTTCATAATATGTTCATTGTGAAATAAGAGTTATATCCACTAACGTATCTCTGAGAAGGGAAGGTAGCAATGTTTGATGTGATCCTTAAAGGCGGAGAGGTCATTGACGGGACTGGAAAGAACCGGTTCAAAAGCGATGTTGGGATTATTAATGACAGAATAACTGCGGTTGCAGACCTATCGGCTGCGGAATCTAAGTCTGTTATTGACACATCTGGAAAACTTATTTGCCCTGGTTTTGTTGATGTGCATACACATCTGGATGCTCAAGTATTTTGGGATGGGACGTTATCCCCTTCCCCTCTTCATGGAGTAACAACGGTTATCGGTGGAAATTGTGGCTTTACCATTGCACCTCTTAGTGATGACCCTGACGTTGGCGATTACTTGATGAGAATGCTTTCACGTGTGGAGGGTATTCCACTCGAATGCCTTCAGGAGGGTGTTCCTTGGAACTGGAAATCCACATCAGAGTACTTTGATGCTATGGAGGGTGGTTTGTCAATAAATGCCGGTTTTAAAGTTGGTCACAGTGCACTGAGAAGAGTAGTTATGGGGACTGCAGCTACTGAGCGTGAAGCAACTGGTCCTGAATTATCAGCAATGCAGGAACTACTACGCTTGGGATTAGAGTCGGGTGGATTGGGATTTTCATCATCATGGTCTAGAACACATAATGACCCGTTCGGGAATATGGTGCCGAGTAGATATGCCGACAGAAGTGAATTAATTGCGTTGTGCGAGGTGCTTTCTGATTTTGACGGGACATCGATAGAGTTCATTCCTGCCTTGGGACCTTTTGAGCAGTGGGCGATGGACTTGATGGCGGATATGTCCGTTGCCGCTAGTAGTCCACTCAACTGGAATGTTTTGAACATCAATGCGAGAACTCTTGAGGACGGTAAGAAAAAATTAGAAGCAGGCGATATTGCAGCTTCAAAAGGTGGAAAGGTCATTGCTCTTACAGTACCGATGACGCTTGGCTTACACCTAAATTTCTTAGGGGGTTTTGTACTTGATGCTCTTCCTGAGTGGGAGAACTTCATTCTCAAAAGCCGGGAAGAGAAGATTCAAATACTTAGCGATCCAAACGCACGAAAAGAACTTGATGATTTTGCTCAACAAGATGGCCCTCTTCGGAATGTCGCTCACTGGGGTGCCAAGACTATTTTCCATACAAAGGCGTCCGAGAATGAGGGATACATCGGTAGAACAATTTATGAAATATCCGAGGAAGTTGGAAAGAGCCCATGGGATACTCTTGTTGATATCGCTATAGCTGACGAGTTAGAAACTTCTTTCGGTAATCCTGTCGATGACGAACCAGATATTGATTGGGAAGCAAGAGTAGAGGTTTGGCGGGACTCCAGAGCAATTATTGGAGCATCGGACGCTGGAGCCCATTTGGATTTATTTCTGTCATCGAACTACACAACTTATATGCTTGGTGAGTCAGTTAGGAAAAGAGCGTTATTAGAGATGGAAGAAGCCGTCCATATGTTGACTGAGGTTCCTGCTGATCTTTATGGTCTTGTGGATAGAGGTGCTATAAAGGAAGGGTTTTATGCTGATGTAATTGTCATTGATGAGAACACGATAGGGTCGCAACCTACTTCTGTCGTTAATGACCTTCCTTTAGAGGCTCCTAGACTATTTGCCGGAGCAGATGGAGTTGAGCATGTCTTTTGCAATGGTGAAGAGATAGTAAAAAGCGGTGAATTTACAAATAACCGTCCAGGTTCTGTTCTTAGGTCAGGTACGCATACATCAAACCCTTCAATGGTTTGATTTCTTGATTTCGGCTTTCACATTACCCCTTAACTCCGAGTAGCCTCTGACTAACACACATGAGGAGTTAATATGGCAGAACCAGTTATTGTAGCGACATCACGCACACCTATAGGCCGAGCTTCTAAGGGAAGCCTCGTAGATGCAAGACCAGACGACATGTCGGCATTTATCGTCAAAGATGTTCTCAGTAAAGTAGACGGACTTGACCCAACTGAGGTTGAAGACATTATCTGGGGTATAGGACAACCAGGTGGTGAAGGAGGCTTTAATATCGGGCGGATTATCGCTGTGATGAATGAAATGCAAGTCCCTGGAGTCACAGTAAATCGCTACTGTTCATCATCATTGCAGACAATACGGATGGCTGCCCACGCCATTAAAGCAGGTGAAGGAGACTGTTTCGTTGCTGGAGGTGTTGAAACTGTAAGCAGATACATGAATGGCGCTGCAGATACTGGACCGCACAATGAGTTATTTGCTGACGCAGAACAAAGAAGCGCCGAAAGAACATCAGGAGAGAGCGGCAACTGGG
>TARA_B100001778_G_scaffold73487_1_pt1 | contig 15093 bp, 15 predicted proteins | sample TARA_B100001778 | Tara Oceans TARA_B100001778 (sample SAMEA2623826) | marine metagenome | biome: marine biome (ENVO:00000447); feature: deep chlorophyll maximum layer (ENVO:xxxxxxxx); material: "saline water (ENVO:00002010), including plankton (ENVO:xxxxxxxx)" | depth 40 m
GAATATTGAGTATGGGGTAAGAAAAATTCTATCCTCTAATGCTATTCCAATAGTTATTGGTGGAGATCATTCTGTGAATATACCCTGCATCAATGCTTTTAGTGACAGTGAGCCATTCCACCTCATTCAAATTGACGCCCATCTAGATTTTGTAGATGAAAGGCACGGCGTAAAATATGGACACGGCAACCCTATGAGAAGAGCTGCTGAAAAGAGCTATGTAAGTGGATTAACCCAAATAGGAATAAGAAATGTTTCTTCAACTGCAAAAGAAGGTTACGAAGATGCTAAAAAGATGGGGTCAAATATAATTTCCGTAAGGCAATTCAGAGAATTAGGTGTTTCTAAAATTATTAATCAAATTCCTAATAATATACCTTATTACGTCACAATTGATATTGATGCATTTGATCCTTCAATTGCGTCTGGAACAGGAACTCCTAGTCATGGTGGTTTTCTATACTACGAAATTCTAGAATTAATTGATTTAATAGCACAAAAAGGAAAAATAATTGGTATGGATCTTGTGGAAGTAGCACCAGATTATGATATAACCACGTCAACTACTACTTTAGCAGCACAATTACTTTTGAACTCTATTGGGCGCATACTTCATTATAAATAAATTAAGAACCTTTTTATGGCTAAATTATATTTTTCTTACTCAACAATGAATGCTGGCAAATCGACATTACTACTCCAGGCTTCTCATAATTATGGTGAGCGAGGAATGAAAACAATGTTGTTTACTGCTGAATTAGATGACAGGTCTTCAGTTGGAAATATTTCATCTAGAATAGGGTTAACCGAAAAGGCATCAACATTTAACAGTAAAGATAATATTCATAAATTAATTAAAGATAGATTAACTAAAGAAAAAATTTCATGCATATTTATTGATGAGGCACAGTTTCTTACAAAGAAACAAGTTTGGGAACTTTCAGATGTTGTTGAAATTCTTAAAATTCCAGTAATGTGCTATGGACTGCGAACTGATTTCCAAGGTAACTTGTTTGAAGGTAGCGCCTCTTTATTAGCAATTGCAGATGAATTAAAAGAAATTAAGACAATTTGCCATTGTGGGAAAAAAGCTACTATGGTTGTTAGGTTGGATGGAAATGGTAATGTTGTTAAAGAAGGTGCACAAATTGAAATCGGGGGAAATGATAAATATGTTTCTTTATGCAGAAAGCACTGGAAATTGGATATGCAAATAAATAATTTAGTGTAATTATAATAATAAATTTAAAGCTTTTTCTATGTTAATTATAAATCCTTTTATTGAAGTTGTATTATTAGTATTAAACCTATTTCAGTGGTCCTTAATCATATATATATTAATATCACTACTTACACAATTTGGTATTGTTAATCCTTACCATTCAATTATTAATTTAATTCAAAACTCTTTGTCACAAATTCACGAACCAATATTAAATATTCTAAGAAGATACATACCAATTTTTGGTAATTTGGATTTATCGCCTTTGATAGTATTTATATTAATAGAGTTTCTATCAAGGATTTTACGTAATAGTATTATTTATTAAATTAGATTATGTAAAATTACTTTTATAGTTTAAATATTTTAAAACTGAACCATATTAACTAATACAATAAAGGAATTTTAATGAGTGCAATTTTAATTGATGGCAAGGCTTTTGCTGAAAGACTTGTTGGTAGTGTTGGTGTTGCCGTTGAGGAACTATCAAATACCCATAGCTTCAAACCTGGATTAGCTGTTGTTTTAGTTGGAGAAAATCCTGCGAGTGAAGTTTATGTTAAGAATAAAGTTAGACAAACTAATAATTCCGGAATGGTTTCAATTGAACATAGGTTACCAGAGGAAACTTCAGAGGAAGATTTATTATCACTAGTAAAAGATTTGAATGAAGATGAGAAAATTGATGGGATTTTAGTCCAACTTCCTTTACCAGATCATATTAACGAAAATTCTATAATTAATTCTATATCACCTTCCAAGGATGTTGATGGATTTAGCATACCAAATGTCGGACTTTTATCAACATCTGGAAAAGGTCTAATACCATGTACACCTTTAGGTTGCTTATTACTCTTAAAAGATCAATTAGGAGATTTAACAGGCAAAAATGCTGTTATCATTGGAAGATCAAATATAGTTGGCAAACCTATGGCTCAATTACTTATTAAAGAAAGCTGCACTGTTACAATAGCTCATTCAAAAACAAAAAATCTAGAAAATGTATGTAGAAATGCTGATATATTAGTTGCTGCAGTTGGAAGACCCCATTTTGTTAAGGACGACTGGGTAAAAGATGGAGCTGTAGTTATTGACGTTGGAATAAATAGATTACCCCCAGAAGGAGATAAAAAAGGTAGACTTGTTGGAGATGTTGATTTTGAAAACGTATCTAAAATAGCCTCTGCAATAACGCCTGTTCCCGGAGGTGTAGGGCCAATGACTATAGCGTGTCTTTTGAGAAATACAGTTACTGCTGCATGCAAAAGAAGAAATATAGATGAACCGGAGATGTAATTAAATGTGGTGGATAGTTTTATTAATAAGCTTAATTGCTTTAGTTGGTGTATTATTTTGGGGTGTAGTTACTATGGGTATAGGAGGTGAATATAACTCCAAGTGGTCTAATAAATTAATGCGATACAGAGTTATAATTCAAGCAATTGCGTTATTGATCTTTGTAGTTATATTGTCATTCAGTTCAGGAAGCTAGCTTAGAAAATGGTTACATTAAATAAAATTTATACAAAAACTGGTGATAGTGGTGAGACTAGCCTAGTTGGTGGCATAAGAGTGGCAAAACATAGTTTGAGACCCGAAGCATTTGGTGAAATTGATGAGTTGAATTCAATTTTGGGATTATTGAGAGCAAATTTTTCAAATAATAAAAATAATGATTTAAATAAATTACTTGAAAGGGTTCAAAACGAATTATTTGATCTTGGAGCAGACTTAGCTACTCCTGAAGGATCAAAATATTCAGATAAAGCTTTAAGAATATCAAAATCGCAGGTTGAAAGACTAGAAAAAGAAATAGATTTTTTTAATAAAGATCTAAATGAATTAAAGTCATTTGTCCTTCCAGGTGGATCTTTATCTTCGTCATGGCTCCATTTAGCCAGAACCGTAACTAGAAGAGCAGAAAGAAAAATTACAAAACTAGCGTCCGAAGAAGTGATTAATAATAATATTGTTACATATATTAATAGACTATCTGATTTACTTTTTGTAATAGCAAGATATTGCAATGATAATGGTAAAGCAGATATATTATGGCAACCAGGTTTAACAAGATAATTTTATAATAAAAGAGGTGGAAAATGAAAATATTAGTGCCTGTAAAAAGAGTTATTGACTATAATGTTAAAGTTAGAGTTAAAGCAGATAATTCTGGCGTTGAATTAGCAAATGTCAAAATGGCAATGAACCCATTTGATGAAATTGCAGTCGAACAAGCATTAAGAATTAAAGAAGCATCTCAAGCTGATGAGGTTATTGCAGTTTCTATCGGACCTCAAGAGTCTCAAGACACCATAAGAACAGCACTTGCTATGGGAGCTGATCGAGGTATCTTAGTTAAGACAGACCACGATATAGAGCCACTTTCAGTAGCAAAAGTCCTTAAAGCAATAGTGGATAAAGAAAATCCAGAATTAGTAATTTTAGGTAAACAGGCTATCGATGATGATTGTAATCAAACTGGTCAAATGCTTTCAGCATTTCTTGATTGGCCTCAGTCTGCATTTGTTAGTAATTTAGAACTAAAAGATAAAAAAATTATATCAGTTAGAGAGGTAGATGGCGGATTAGAGCATATGGAGTGCACCTTGCCTGCTATTGTAACAGTTGATTTAAGATTAAATGAGCCAAGATATGCCTCTCTTCCAAATATAATGAAAGCAAAAAGGAAGCCCCTTGAAGAAATGTCGCCTAGTGACTTAGGTGTTGATACTAAGAAAAGATTAGAAATTATAAAAGTTGAAGATCCACCATCACGTGAAGCTGGAATGATTTTAGAATCAGTAGGTGACCTAGTTGATAAATTAAAAAATGAAGCAAAAGTAATATAGGAGAAAAGTATGTCCATTTTAGTAATCGCAGAACACGATAATCAAAATTTAAGCCCCGCAACATTTAATACAATTTCTGCTTCTAAGAAAATTGGATCTGATATTGATATTCTTGTAGCTGGTTCTGGATGTGCAGATATCGGTAAACAATCCAGTCAAATACCTGATGTAAAATCAGTTCTAGTAGCAGATTCTGAGGAATACAAAGATTTTGTTGCTGAAAATTTATCGGCTCTAATAATAAGTTTATCTAAGGACTATACACATATAATAGCCCCTTCTACTACAACAGGTAAAAATTTTATGCCTAGAGTAGCTGCATTATTAGATGTTATGCAAATTTCTGACATTATTCAGGTTATTGATGAAACAACTTTTCAAAGACCAATATATGCAGGTAATGCTCTTTCTACTGTAAAATCAAATGATAAAATTAAAATTATTACTGTTAGAACAACTGCATTTGAAGCTTGTCTAGATACTGGAGGGAACGCTGAAATAAAGTCTATTAATGGAACAGGGGAAACAGATAAATCTAAGTTTATAAAGTCAGAACTTTCAAGTTCTGAAAGACCCGAATTGACATCTGCTAAAATAGTTATTTCTGGTGGTAGAGGCATGCAAGATGGTTCAAATTTTGAAATGTTAGAAAAAGTTGCTGATAAGCTAGGAGCTGCGGTTGGTGCATCTCGCGCTGCGGTGGATGCTGGATTTGTTCCAAACGATTATCAGGTTGGGCAAACTGGTAAAGTTGTGGCTCCAGAATTATATATAGCAGTTGGAATTTCTGGTGCAATTCAACATCTAGCAGGCATGAAAGACAGTAAAGTTATAGTAGCAATTAATAAAGACGAAGATGCGCCTATATTTCAGGTAGCAGACTATGGAGTAGTTACTGATTTATTTGATGCAGTTCCAGAATTAGATGCAAAAATAGGCTAATTAAATCTTTATTAGGCTATTATTCACAAGATTTTCAAGGTGTTCTTGTTTACCAGATCTAGGTTGAGGATTGATTTCATTTTCCTCAACCAACTTTGAAATTTCTTCTAAATTAAATTCTTGATTTAGTAATTTCTTTCCAAAAGAATTACCCCAAGAACGATACCTGTGTTCTACAAATTTTTTAATTTTACCATTCTCTATCATTTTATATGCTGATTTAAATCCAAGCGCGCAAGTATCCATAGCACCAATATGGGCTAATAGAAGATCTTCGGGGTCAAGAGATTGTCTTCTAAGTTTAGCATCAAAATTTGTTCCTCCTGTTTTAAATCCTCCACATAATAAAATATGATAATAAGCAAGTGCAACATCAAGATAATTATTTGGAAATTGGTCAGTATCCCATCCAGATTGGATGTCATTTCTATTCATATCTATTGAACCGAAGATACCTAGCGCACAAGCTAATGCTATTTCATGCTCAAAAGAGTGATTGGCAAGGAATGCATGACCTGTCTCTATGTTAACCTTAACCTCATTCTCTAATCCATATTTTTTTAAGAAACCATAAACATTTCCTACATCATAATCATACTGGTGTTTTGTGGGTTCCTGAGGTTTGGGTTCTATTAGAATAGTACCTTTAAAACCAATCTTATGCTTGTAATCTATTACTAAATTTAAAAAAGCGCCTAATTGATCTAATTCAGATTTGATATCTGTATTTAGAAGTGTTTCGTAGCCTTCCCTGCCTCCCCAAAGCACATAGTTTTCGCCGTTTAATTGTTGAGTAGCGTCAATACAAGTCTTAACAGTTGCTGCTGCAAAAGCAAAAACTTCAGGATCTGGGTTTGTGGCTGCTCCGGCCATATAACGTTTATGTGAGAATAAATTTGCTGTTCCCCAAAGTAATTTAACTTTTGTTTCCTCCATTTTGAGTTGAAAATAGTCAACAACTTCTCTTAAATTATTGGAGTTTTCTCTAAAATTGGTGCCCTCTGGCCTGACATCATGATCATGGAAGCAAAAGAAAGGAATATTTAAAATACTAAACATTTCAAAAGCTATATCAGCTTTTAGTTTTGCATCTTTCATAGTATTTCCAAACCAAGGCCTTTCAAAAGTATTCCCTCCAAATGGATCGGTGCCTGGCCAAACAAAATTATGCCAATAGCAGGCTGCAAACCGAAGATGATCTTCCATTTTTTTTTGATTAATTATTTCGTCTGGATTGTAGTGTTTAAATGAGAACTGATTAGAACTTTTTGGGCCTTCATAAGTTACTTTATTATCAATATTAAAAAAATTTTTCATTATTTTTTGTCCTTAATTCGAGAGTAAAGTTCTCTCCAGTGATTTATTTTCTCCTGATATTCTTCAAATTTTTCTGTTTTAGGATTTATTGTTTTTTTGATTTTGGGTTTAACTAATATTGTTTTAGTATCATTTTCATTTTCAAATGCTAACATTCCTAAACGTGCAGCTCCTAAAGCTGCACTATGCTCACTATTATTTGGAATTTCTATTGGTGTATTTATTACTGTTGAAATAATTTCTAACCATCTATCTGACTGGCTCCCCCCACCTGCTGCTATAAGAGTTTTTGGTTTCAAATTGGCATTCTCAAAAACTTTAATACAATCAGCAAAAGCGTAAGAAACTCCCTCGACAACTGCTCTTGCTAAATCTTTAGAGGTTGTTGATCTAGAAATATTCATAAATGATCCTCTAGCGTTGGCGTCATTATGAGGAGTTCTTTCTCCTGACAAATAAGGATGAAACATTAAATCTGATGGACCATCATTTATATCACCAATAGTTTCCATGATATTGGAAACCTTTTTTCCAAAGATTTCAGATAACCAATTCAAACTATCTGTGGCAGATAAAATGACACTCATCAAATGCCACTTATTTTGAATTGCATGGCAAAATGAATGAGCACCATCATTTGCTGCTGGAATAAATTTATCTGAAACTAAAAAAATAACACCTGATGTACCTAATGAAATAAAGGCATCACCTTTTTCAATTACACCTAGGCCGCATGCTGTTGAGGCATTATCCCCCCCACCTCCAGCAACTAAAGGGCTTCCTTCAATACCCCATTGACTAGCAATAGTACTTCTTAAATATCCTGAGTTTTGAGAGCCTTCTATTACAGTTGGCATTTTTTTAATTGATAAATCAGTAGCATTTAGCAATTTATCAGACCAATTTCTCTTAGCTATATCCAACCATAATGTCCCTGAACTATCTGACATATCAGAGCATTTTTCACCAGTCATTAACAACCTAATATAATCTTTAGGTAATAGTATAGTTTCAATTTGATTAAAGACATCTAACTCATTTTTTTTTAACCATAATGCTTTAGGTGCAGTAAAACCAGGCATTACAACATTACCACCAATAGATCTAAAAAGTGGTTCGGTATCATCTAGAAATTTAGCTTCTTCAGAAGATCGTGTATCATTCCATAGAATCGAATGTCTTAATGGTTTATCGGATTTATCTAAAGCTGTTAGGCCGTGCATCTGACCAGATAAACCAACTCCTTGAACTTTCTTTAATTGTTTTGAGTAATGGCTTTTAATTTTATACACTGCTTTATTTGTTGCTTCCCACCAATCACTGGGGTCCTGCTCAGACCAACCATTTTTTGACCTAATAACTTTTAAGTGGGATGTTTCAGAAGCAATTATATTATTTCCATCATTCGTCAAGATAACTTTAACGCCTGAAGTTCCTACATCGATTCCCAGGTACATTTTAGCCTCGTTAATTTGTTCATCATATTCGTAGTAAGAAAAGATTTAATTTGATAAAATAATTTGTTTATATAAGTATGGTTCTTATTTAATACCATAAATTATCTAATAAAATATGAAAATAAATTTAGCTATTATTGGAGCAGGTAGAATTGGCAAGGTTCATGCCCTAGCAATCAATAATAGTAAGATTGCAAATTTAGTTTATATTTATGACCCTGATGAGGAAATAGCAAAAAAATTCTCAGTCGAATTTAATTGTATTGTCTCAAATATTGATAATATAAAAAAAGATAAACAAATTGATGCAGTTATAATCTGCTCCCCAACAGACACACATGTTGAATTGATATGTATTTTTTCAAATTATAAAAAAGCTATATTTTGTGAAAAGCCTATAGATCTTGATATTAAAAAAGTTAGAAAATGTTTGGAAACTATAGAAAAAAATAAAACTCAATTTATGATTGGATTTAATAGAAGGTTTGATCCACATTTTCAATCACTTAAGAATTCTTTAAAACAAGACAAAATAGGAAATATTGAAACCATAATTATAACTTCTCGTGATCCAGGACTTCCTCCCATTAATTACTTAAAGCAATCAGGTGGTATTTTTAAAGATATGACTATTCATGATTTTGATATGGCAATATTTCTTTTAGATGAGTTGCCTGTAGAAATTTATTCGTCTGCTTCAATTTTAATTGATGATCAAATTAAAGAAGTTGAAGACTTTGATACAGCTAGTGTTATTTTAAAGACTTTATCTGGTAAACAAATAATTATCAGTAACTCCAGAAGGTCAAGCTACGGATATGACCAACGAATAGAAGTTCATGGATCTTTAGGAATGGTATCTGCAGAAAATCAACGGCCAGTATCAATAGAAATTGCTAACTCGCAAGGTTTTACTAAACCTCCATTACATCACTTTTTTATGACAAGATATATTGATGCTTATGCTGAAGAAATAAATTACTTTGTAAATAGTTTAAAGAGTGGTTCAGAAATTAAACCAAATGGCATTGATGGACTAAATGCTCTTATAATTGCTGAAGCGGCAAAGTCTTCTTTACTAAAAGGAAAAAATTTACCGATTAAATATATTTAAATTATTCAGGCACTGCTCCAATTATATTTTGATCATAATTAATAATAGATCCTGTAATAATACCTGATGATGAACTTATAAGATAACAAATTAATGGAGAAATTTCATGCGTCTTAACTAATTGCCCAAATGGAAGTTTTTTTTCAGCTTCCTCTAACCAATTATTATCTGCATCATGAAACTCTTTTTGAATTTTATCTTCACCTGGAGTTTCCATCCATCCTGGAGCAACTCCGTTAACTCTGATTTTATGTTTTTTAAGACTGTTAGCTACATTTTTAGTAAGAGTAATTAAACCTCCTTTTGAAGTTGAATAAGGTGTCAAAATACTTTGACCAACATAAGCAGATGTAGATAATATGTTAACAATACTGCCAGGCTTTTTATGTTTTATTAAGTGCTTAGCTATAGATTGAATTAAAATAAATGGGCCTCTTAAATTAGTATTCATATGATCATCCCATAAATCAATCGAAGTATCTAATATTGTTCCTCTTGTTGTTATTGCAGCAGCATTCACAAGACCATTAATAAAACCAAAGTTATCTACTCCATATTCAAATGCGGTTTTACAATCATCAACTATTGAAACATCACATTTTCTAAATATGCAGTTAACTCCATTTTTACTGAGTTGTTTGGAAGCATTTGATCCCTTTTTCTGGTCCCTTCCTAATATTAATATATTCTCACAACCATTGGAAATTAGCTCTTTAGCAATTGAAAATCCAAGGCCTTGAGTACCACCAGTAATAATAACATTATTGGACCTATTTATTGATTCCATAAAAATAATTTAATGCTGAATGCTGAGCCATTGTTTAGTAATAGCAGATTCGTCAATTCTCTCCATTACTTTTTCTATAGCCAATCCATCATTGAAGTTCGGCCAAGTAGGTTTATTATTTTCTATAGCATTAAGCAGACCTTGCAATTCGCATATTTTTACATCCATAAAACCTAGACCATGACCTCCATTGGGTAAAAAAGACGAATAAAAAGGATGCTCTGGACCAGACAAAATAGTTCTAAATCCGTCAGTTGAGGAGTCACTTTGTCTAGTGAAAAGTTTTATCTCATTTAATCTTTCCTGATTATAAGTAATAGTGCCTTCTGTTCCATGAATTTCCCAAGTCAAACCACATTTTTTACCCCAACTAACTCTACTTGCTCCAATATGACCATGAACACCATTCTCAAAGTGAACTAGGGCGGATACCATATCATCATTATCTACAATTTTAGATTTTTCATTTTCTTTAGGATCTTTTCTTTGTTTATGAATAATACTTATATCTCCAACAACATTTGAGATCCTCGAATTTATTAAGTAGTGGCCCACACTAATTACATGACTAAGAATATCTCCATTTGAACCAGTACCTGATAATTCTTTCGACATTCTCCATGACCAAGGTTTCGATCCATCTGCTTCATTATCAACATCGTATCTACAAAAAAATCCAGAAATTCTTCCAATAGTGCCTTTCTCTATGATTTTTCTAGCATGAATAACAACCGGATTTTTAGTATAGTTGTAACCAACAATTGTCTTGGAATTACTTTTTTCTGCTACTTCAGCCATAATTTGACTGTCTTCCAAAGAAGAAGACATAGGCTTTTCGCACCAAACATGCTTTCCTTTTTCCAAAGCTGCAATAGATATTTCAGAATGTGTATTATTTGGAGTACACACTGATATTAGATCAACTCTTGGATCGTTTACAACATCTTGCCATTTATCGGTATGCCTAGAAAACCCAAGATCTGTTGCTCTTTGATTTGCCCTTTCCGGACTTAAGTCACATACTATTTCTAAATTTGGTCTCAATCCAATACCAAACACAGAGGCTGAAGCACTGTATGCTATTGAATGTGCTTTTCCCATAAAGCCGGTGCCAATAACACCAATACCAATTGGCTTCAAAACATTCCTCCCATGATAAATTTATCTTTTTAATTCTTCTTTTAAGTCGCCTATTTCAGCGCCGCCTGCCATTAATCGCTTAATATCACTATCCTTTAAATCTTTAGGTGTTCCAGACCCAATTACTTCACCTAAACTTATGAAAGTAAATCGATCAGCAACTAGCCTAGCGTGAATTTCATTATGAGTTATTAAAATTATAGCTATATTGCCAAGATCACGTACTTTTAAAATGGTTTTTAAAACTTCCATTTGTTGCTTTTGACCAAGAGCTGAAGTTGGTTCATCCAGAATCAAAATTTTGGCTCCAAAATAAATTGCACGCGCTATTGCTAAAGTTTGTCTTTGCCCTCCAGACATTGTTCCAACCGGTTGATCGGGGTTCTTAATATTAATTCCGATTTTAGCCATTTCATTAGTTGTTATTTCATTCATTTTTTTAAAGTCCATGAAACCTAATGGCCCAAAACCTTTTACAATCTCTCTACCTAAGAAAAAGTTTCTTGTCACTGAAGTAAGAGCATTTAACGCTAGATCTTGATAAACGGTTCCAATTCCAGCCTCACTTGAATCTTTAGGAGATGAAAAATTAACTTTTTCTCCATCAATTTTTATCTCTCCTTCAGTTAACTGGTGCACACCTGACAGTACTTTTATCAAAGTTGATTTACCTGCACCATTATCACCTAATAGTGCGTGAACCTCTCCAGGATAAATATTTAATGAAACTCCGTTTAATGCTGTAAATTGACCAAATTTTTTTACAAGATTATTAATCTCAATCACTGGTTCTTGAATGTTTATAGGCATCGTCAACTACTGCCTATTATTCTTTTTCTTATATTCTCATTAGCTAATGCAGCAGAAACTATAACAACTCCTAAAAAAACTCTGTAAAAAGATCCATCAATACCAGGAATATAAAAGAATGCTTCCTTGGAAATCCCAAAAATAATTGTACCTAATACTATTCCAAGGACAGTACCAAAACCCCCTGTAAGAACTACCCCACCAATTACAGCTGCTGCTATTGCTTCAAGTTCTTTTAAGGTTCCTTTTGCTGTATCTGCTGTATTAACTTCAAAAACCTGAGTCGCAGCAACAAGTGTAGCGCAAAATGCTGAAAATATAAATAATGATATTTTCACTTTATTGGTTGGAACTCCATTAGCTTTTGCAGCATTTAAATTTCCTCCTGTAGAATAAATCCAATTGCCCGCTTGTGTTTTACTTAATACAAAATAACAAATTATAGCTAACAAAATCCATATCATGACACATGCGTATAAGCCTGGGGCAAATTGATTGCCAAACATATTTACATTCCAATCTGCTGTAAAATAAAGCCATTGAAAAATAGGTTCTAAGATATCCCCACCAAAAAAATCAGCCACTGGCCTTGCTGAAGGCAAGGTATCTATGTAAGCTCTTACTAAATCTAAGTCTGTAACTTCTTTTGGATTAATTATAGCTTTTCCTGCTCCAGCATCTATTCTTTCTTGAATCTTTGCAGCCATCTCATCTCTTCCTTGAGATTTTAATTTCTCAAGGGTTTTTAGAAGAGTAGAGGTCATTTTTTCCTGTTCAATTAAAGTTTTTGTGGCTGCTACTTTCTCATTTATATATAATAAATTATTCCTTAACTTTTCTATAAGATCAACTGGGGCTTGCTTCAATAACTCTAGTAGCTCCTGATTAGGCAGAGATTTAGCCTCTACTCTTTCCATCTCACCGTGACCAGGCACATTAATTATATTTTTGAAATCTGGAAGGTCAGTTACAGTAGTTGACCCTGCTGACTGATCAGCTGGCTTGTTGAAGGCTCTGTAAATTGTTTCTGTAGCTCCACGAAGAAAAAATAACCCCCCAAGTGTAACTATAAAAGAAGAAATCCCACTTTTAACAATAACCCAACCTTGAAACCATCCAAAGGCTAAAGTAAAGCAAAGTGTTATAAGAAAAGCACCAATAGGTGAAACATTTTCTATCCGAAGTAAAGTTATTGTCTCTACATGAACACCGCCATCAAATGAAACATAGGGGATAACTATAGAAAATCCCCAACGAAGAATTATGGCCATCACTCCTGCAGCAAAGCCCATCATTGAACCAATAGAAAGATCAAATTCTCCTGATATAATCAATAAACCAGCACCTATGGCAATAATGCCAAGTTGAGCAACTACTCTGAAGTTATTTCTTATACCTAAAGCATTAAAACCATCTCCAGCAAATGGATTAAAGGAAAACTCTCCAGCAGGAATAGAAAAATATCCTAGCATACCAAATAAGAGTAACATAACTCCAAGTGGTCCAATCTCAGGACGCTTTACTAGCGAACTAAACCATCCGCTTTCTCCAAGTCTATCAGCTTCGGAACGATTGTTCATTGTATTCAAAAAAGATTATAAATTTTTTAAAAGGTTTAAAAAGTGGGAGGAAACCCTCCCACTTCTAATTTTTATGATTTATCTGTCAATACCAGCTAAAGATGCGACTGCTGAAGCATTTGACTTATCAACAAATCCTGGTCCTGATGGAATATTATCACCTGGCAATAGACCTGCTGCGTTGTTGTATAAATGTAATACTACAATAGGCATGTAACCCTGTAGCCTCTGCTGCTGGTCAATTGTGAAAGCAACTTTACCTGCATTGATTAAATCCATTAGTTCTGGACTTAAGTCAAAGCATGAATGATGAACACTCATACCTAAATCGTCAAGTGCTTTTGCTGTTCCAATACATGATGTAGGTGAAACTGACAAAATAGCATTAACATCAGGGTTAGCTTGAAGTGCAGCCGTTGCTCTTGTTACAATTGTTGCTGCATCATGAGTAGTATCAACTGAAGATACAATTTCTACATTTTCTCCGTAACCATTACATCTGTCAGATAGAGCTGTGTTATACTGTTCTGGTGTCATGCAAAGTGCTTTTGTAGCTCCTTCAGCTGCTGCTCTTTCACCTGCTTTTTGACCAGCTAGTGTTTCTGGTTGGCCAATATGCATTAGTGCACCAACTTCTTTATATGCCTCAAGACCTGAGTTAATAGTAATTACAGGAATTCCTGATGCAGTAGCTGCTCTAATAGCATTTCCTAATGAATCTGGATCTGGTAGTGATACAACCATACCATCAGGCTGTGTTGCAGCAGCAGCTTGAATTGAACTTGCCATATCGGCTAAGTCACCAGATGGGTTGAAGATATATTCAAAATCTACACCCATTTGTGCAGCTGCATCAGCACCAGCTTTTTCAACAACTGGCCAGAATGGATCCTTACCTTCTCCGTGAGTTACCATTACGTATCTTTCAGCAAAAGCATTACCTGCAAAAAAAACAGTTGCTATTGCGGCTAGTATTATTTTTTTCATATTTTTCCTCCGATAAAAATTAACTAGTTATAAAATTTTATTATTAAATTTTCTATAATTCATTTTGCTACTAATTATAAATTACAGAGTCAAGGAGTAATATAACTATGCGTCTAAAATTTAGATTTTGTTATTATAAACTTATTCATATCAATATTAATTCAATTGAATTTGCTTCATGTAATCATAGAATTCACTATTCACTTTTATAATTAATTAAATTATATTTTTCATTAATTTTGGAATTTAAGATTGTTTGGTGAACAAATTGAAAAGTAATTTTACAAACTGTTTAGAAAATTTTAAAGAGAGTCTGCAACGTAAAACTTTTGTTTCTGAAGTGCCGCTATCAACAAGCATTGAACATAATATCCCTATATATGATGGAATTATGATAGATGAAAAATCTAGTGATAATAATTTCAAAGATTCTCTTCTAAGTGAATGGGCTAAAACCTTCAAGGGTGGCGCCGGTATAATTTTAATTAAGAGAGGAATTTCAAACTTTGATGTAGTCAATAAAGCCACTGATATTTTTTCAAAAATTATAGAGAATGAAAAAAATAATATTTCTGGTGGTGGGGATCATTTTGCTAAATCTGGTGAAAATGACAGAGTATGGAATGCCTTGGAAAAGCATTGTATTTACAACCCAGAAAATTTTTGTAATTACTATTCTTCGAAGAGCATTCACTTGGCTTGTGAAGCTTGGTTAGGTCCTAATTATCAGATTACTGCTCAGGTAAATCGTGTGAACCCAGGAGGTAATGCTCAAAAAGCTCATAGGGACTATCATCTTGGCTTTATGACAACTGAGCAGGCAATTAAATACCCTTCTCACGTGCATAGTTTTTCGCCATATTTAACATTGCAAGGCGCTGTTGCTCA
>TARA_B100001778_G_scaffold262954_1_pt1 | contig 14935 bp, 10 predicted proteins | sample TARA_B100001778 | Tara Oceans TARA_B100001778 (sample SAMEA2623826) | marine metagenome | biome: marine biome (ENVO:00000447); feature: deep chlorophyll maximum layer (ENVO:xxxxxxxx); material: "saline water (ENVO:00002010), including plankton (ENVO:xxxxxxxx)" | depth 40 m
AAATTAAATTTCTCCACTCTTCCAGCTGTATCAACAAATATTTTCTTACCTGTATAAAATGGATGAGATGCAGAACTTACTTCAACCTTAACTAAAGGGTATTCCTTACCATCTTCCCATTTAATTTTTTCATCCGTTTTTATTGTAGAACGAGTTAAAAATTTAAAATTACTTTGAACGTCCAAAAAAACGACTTCTCTATATTCTGGATGAATCCCTTTTTTCATTATTATTTATTTACTTTTATATATAAAGGTTTGCAAAGCTATGTAATTGTTCTTTTTTTACAAAAAATGAATAAAATAATATTTTTAATTTAGCAAAATGAAAACATACTTTAGAATATTAAATTTTGGTAGACCATTTGGTAAAAACATTCTTATTTATATCTTTTTCACATTATTTTATGTTGTTTTTAGCATGGTTAACTTCTCTGTGTTAATACCATTGTTAAATGTTCTTTTTGATCAAGTCGAGATTTCCAAAATACAAAACATTACTTTTAAACCTGATTTTTCATTTTCTATAGAATATTTTAAAAATAATTTTTATTATTATTTCGGAAAATTTCTTAATGAAGGAGGAAGAAAAGAGGCGCTAAAGTTTGTATGTACAGTAATAATTATTTCTGTTTTTCTTGCAAATATTTTTAGATATTTATCTTCTTTGGTTTTAGCTAAGATTGGAGTTACAATCATTACTAATCTTAGAAAGAAAGTTTATGAATCTATATTATTGTTTCACATCAGTTATTTTACAGATAAAAAGAAAGGTGATATTATTTCAAGATTAACTACCGATGTTCAACAAATTGAAACATCAGTTATTAATTCATTAAGAATTTTTTTAAAAGAACCAGCTTTATTAATTGGTCTTTTCTTTATTCTTGGATATTTATCATTAGAGTTAACTATTTACACTTTTGTTTTGATACCTATCGGTGGATTAATAATTTCTTATTTAGCAAATAAATTAAAAGTTCGAGCGGCATTGAGCCAAAGTGCTCTTGGAAAAATAAATAATGTAATTGATGAAACATTAAGTGGTATAAGAATAATAAAAGCCTTCACAGCAAATTTGTTTATGATTAAAAAGTTTGATACAGAAATCAAAAATTATGGAAATCAAAATTTATCAATGTATAAAAGGTTTGAATTAGCAAGTCCAATGTCAGAGTTCCTAGGAGTAGCAACAGTAACTGGAATTTTAATCATTGGAGGAAACATGGTTTTGGATAATAAATCTTCTTTAACAGCATCTGAATTTATTGCATTTATAATAATATTTTCACAGGTTCTCAAGCCAGCAAAAGCTATATCAGATGCCTACACAATAATTCAAAGAGGCCTAGCATCTGCAGACAGGGTGTTTGAGCTTATAGATTTCAAACCTATCATTAATGAAAAAAATGAAGGGTCTGATATCAAGGATTTAAAATCCGAAATAATATTTTCTGATGTTAACTTTTCATATGATAAAACTTCTGTTCTAAAAGATATTTCCATTAAAATAAAAAAAGGAGAAAGTGTAGCTTTAGTTGGTCCATCTGGAGGAGGAAAATCAACCTTAGTCGATCTACTAAATAGATTTTATGATTGTTCAAATGGGAAAATAATAATAGACGGAAAAAATATAAAAGAATTTAAAACAGAGAATCTAAGAAATATTATTGGAGTAGTAACTCAAGAATCTATCCTATTCCATGATTCTATTAAAAACAATATTTCATTTGGTCATTCAAAAATAAATTTTGAACAGATAAAAATGGCATCTAAAGTAGCCAATGCAAGTGATTTCATTGAAAAATTAGAAGAAACCTATGACACTATAATTGGGGAAAGAGGAATGAAATTATCAGGGGGACAAAGGCAAAGAATTTGTATCGCACGAGCCATATATAAAGACCCTCCTATTTTGGTTTTAGATGAAGCAACTTCATCATTAGATTCAGAAGCAGAAAAAAAAGTGCAAGCTGCTATTGAAAAAGTTATGAAAAACAGGACGTCAATTATTATTGCCCATAGACTTAGTACAATAAAAAATTGTGATAAAATTATTATAATTGATAAAGGAAAAATTGTTGGAGAGGGAAATCATAATGATTTAATTAAAAAAAATAATAGATACAAAAAGCTTATTGAAATGCAAAACATAAATTAAATGGATTTAATTAAAAGAGAACTTAGCGAGTCTAAACTAATTTTAGAAAAATTTATTGAGGATGAAGAAACTTTAAAAAAAATAAATGATGCTTCTAAACTAATGATTGAAACGATCAAGAAAGGTGGAAAAATAATTTCTTGCGGGAATGGTGGATCCATGTGCGATGCAATGCATTTTGCTGAGGAACTTTCAGGAAAATTTCGTGAAGAAAGAAAACCATTGCCAGCCATATCCATTTCAGATCCTTCACATATTACTTGTGTGGGAAATGACTATGGGTTTGATTATATTTTTTCAAAATTTATGGAAGGGGTTGGAAAAAAAGGAGATACACTTCTGGCAATAAGTACAAGTGGGAATTCAAATAATGTAATTAATGCAGCTAAATATTGCAAAAAAAAGAACATCAATGTAATATCTTTAACCGGAAAAGATGGAGGTAAGTTGTCAAGTTATTCAAATATTGAAATAAGGGTCCCACATTTTGGATATTCAGATAGAATTCAGGAAATTCATATTAAAATAATACATATACTTATTTTATTGATTGAAAAAAAGATATGAAAAAATTTGCGATTATATTGTTAACCTTAATCATTTCTTGTGATATGAAAAAGAAAGAACTTATTGAACCTAAAGCTAAGAAAATTGAGAAGATTCTATCAATCCATGGTGATGATAGAGTTGATGAATATTATTGGCTTAATCAAAGGGGAGATCAGGATGTGATCAATTATCTTAATGAAGAAAACAATTACCGAAATGAATTTATGAAAGATTATAAGCCTCTTGAAGATGAGATTTTTCAAGAGATTAAATCAAGAATTAAAGAAGATGATAGTACAGTACCCTATTTTTATAATGGTTATCACTACTATACAAGATATGAGAAAAATAAGCAGTATCCTATATACTGCCGTAAAAAAGAATCATTAGATAATGTTGAAGAAGTTCTAATAGATGCTAATGAAATGTCTGAAGGTTACGATTATTTTAGAGTTGGAACTATTGAAGTTAGTCCAGATAATAAGACAATGGCCTACAGTATTGATACTCTTAGTAGGAGAATATATAATATCTACTTTATGGATTTAGAATCAAGAAAAATTTTAGATAAAGATCTTCCAAACACCTCAGGTTCCATCACCTGGGCAAACGATAACAAAACTATTTTTTATAACACAAGAGACCCTGAGACATTAAGAAGTGAGAGGGTGATGAGGTTTCAATTAGGTGATAATGGTAATGGTGATGAAGTTTATTTCGAGGAAGATGAGACCTTTAGTGTATACTCATATAAGACAAAAACTGAAAAGTATATTGTAATTGGATCTAGTGCAACCCTGTCTCAAGAATATAGAATTTTAAATGCTGAAAGGCCAGATGAAAAGCCTAAGCTTTTCCAAAAAAGAGTTGATGGTTTAGAGTATTCCATTTCTCATTTCAAAGACAAATGGTTTATATTAACCAATAAAGATGGTGCAACAAACTTCAAATTAATGACCTGTCCAGAATCAAAAACTGAATCAGAAAACTGGATAGATTATATCAAACACAGAAAAGATGTTCTTTTGGGAGGGATAGAAGTTTTTGATGATTTTCTTGTTCTCTCAGAAAGGGAAAATGGATTGAGAAGGATTGATATTAGACCATGGGATGGAAGTAAAAGTCACTACATAAAATTTGATGAAGAAACATATTCACTTTATTTGACCTCAAACCCTCAAATAGCTACAAAAAAATTAAGATTTAGTTATTCATCAATGACTACACCCAACTCTGTTGTAGAATACGATATGATAACAAAAGAGAAAAAAGTATTGAAAGAAACTGAAGTACTTGGAGGTAAATTTGATAAAACTAATTACCAAAGCAAAAGAGTTTGGGCTACAGCTAGGGACGGTAAAAAAGTACCTATTTCATTAGTTTACAGAAAAGATATGTTTAATGAAGGTCAAAACCCATTGCTTTTATATGGTTATGGTTCTTATGGAATAACAAATAGTGCTAGCTTTAGCTCTGTAAGATTAAGTCTCTTAGATAGAGGATTTGTTTATGCCATAGCACACATAAGAGGAAGTCAATATCTTGGTAGAGAATGGTATGACGATGGAAAAATGTTTAAAAAGAAAAATACATTTTATGATTTTATTGATGCTGGAAAATTTCTTATCAAGGAAGGATATGCAAATGAAAATAAATTATTTGCAATGGGAGGAAGTGCAGGAGGATTACTTATGGGTGCTGTTGTAAACATGGCGCCAGAGCTATTCAAAGGCATTGTAGCTGGGGTACCATTTGTAGATGTAATCACAACTATGCTTGATGATGATATACCGTTGACAACATTTGAGTATGATGAATGGGGAAATCCAAAAAATAAAGATTCCTATGATTACATGTTATCCTATTCTCCTTATGATCAAGTTGAAGAGAAAGATTACCCAGCAATATTTATCACTACTGGTTATCATGATTCTCAAGTTCAATACTTTGAACCAGCAAAATGGATTGCAAGACTAAGAGATAAGAGGGCAAATAAAGAAGCCCTTTTGATGTATTGCAATATGGAGGCAGGGCATGGTGGAGCTTCAGGAAGATTTGAAGCATACAAAGAAACGGCAATGGAATACGCATTTTTTATTTCACTTTTAGATAATTAATTATGAATAAATTATTAAAAATACTATTAATTTCATCTTTTATTTTTTCATCTTGTAAAGAAACACACTCGCCGCCTAATATAGTTTTTATTATGTCCGATGACCACGCTTTTCAAGCGGTAAGTGCTTATGGTCATAAATTAAATAATACTCCCAATATTGATAGGATAGCAGAGGAAGGGGCGATTTTTAATAAAGGCTTTGTTACAAACTCTATTTGTGCACCTAGCAGAGCGGTAATGCTAACAGGTAAACATAGTTTTGTTAATGGCAAAGTAGATAATGTTCAACCATTTAATTGGGATCAGCCAAATTTTGCAAAGAACCTACAAAGTGCTGGTTATGAAACAGCACTAATTGGTAAAATTCACCTTAAAGGAGAGCCGCAAGGGTTTAACCATTGGTCTGTATTACCTGGTCAAGGCCATTATTATAATCCAAAATTTATTGAAAATGGTGACACGATACAAATTGAAGGACATGTCACCCCAATAACAACAAATATGACATTAGATTGGCTGGACAATAAAAGAGACAAAGACAAACCTTTTCTGTTACTCTATCATCAAAAAGCCCCACATAGAAACTGGATGACTGAGGAAAAATATCTAACTCTTTTTGATGATAAGACTTTTGATCCTCCAGCTAATTACTTTGATGACTATGAAGGCATGGGAACGGCAGCAAAAGAACAAGAAATGCAAATCGACGGACATGCTGTTTGGGGTCATGATTTTAAGTTTTTAACCAATCCAATAACTGGCAAAAAAACAAATTTTAATTGGGAGTTAAAAAGACTAACTGATGATCAGAGAGAAAAATGGTTATCAGCCTATACACCAAAAAATGATGCTTTCAGAGAATCCATGCCAACTGGTAAAGATTTAGGGATATGGAAATTTAATAGATATATTAAAGATTACTTGAGGACAATTCAATCTATTGATGATGGCGTTGGTGAAGTTCTTGATTATCTAGATAAAAATAATTTATCTGAAAACACAATTGTTGTTTATACTTCTGATCAGGGGTTTTATCTTGGTGAACATGGTTGGTTTGACAAAAGGTTTATGTATGAAGAATCACTAAGAACTCCCATTCTTATGAAATATCCTAAAGAGATAAAAAAAGGCACTCAAGTAAATCAATTAATTCAAAATTTAGATTTTGCTGCTACATTTTTAGATTATGCAGGTATTGAAATTCCTGAAGATATACAAGGAAAATCATTTAGAAATATAGTTAATAATAAGAGTTCTGAGTGGAGAGATGCAATCTATTATACATATTATGAATATCCATCTGTTCATATGGTTAAAAGACATTATGGAGTGAGAACTGATAGATATAAATTAATGCATTTCTATTACGATATTGATGAATGGGAAATGTATGATTTAAAAGAAGATCCATCAGAAATGATGAATGTTTATGATAATCCAGAGTATAGTGAAATCAAAGAAATGATGCATATGAGATTGGTTGAGATGAGAGATAAGTATGGTGATACTGATGAGCTAAATAAAATGCATTTAGAAAGATATTTAGCTTCTAAAAAAAGAGGGGCTGGACCAAAAAAATAATTAATTTTTATATCCCGAACCTTTAACGTATCTTCCTGGAAATTTATTAGTAGATTCTCCATCTATAAGGACAAGAACTCCATTTACTAGGACGTGATTCACTCCAACTGCATATTGTAGAGGATCTTCAAACGTAGCCTTATCTCCAACTTTTTCTGGATCAAAAATGACAACATCAGCAAAATAATTCTCTTTTAACATTCCTCTATTTTTTAATTTTAAATTTGATGCAGGAAAATGGGTTAATCTTCTTATCCCCTCTTCCAGAGGAAATAAATTTTCATCTCTGGAATATTTTCCTAAAACTCTAACAAAACTACCAAATGCTCTAGGGTGAGTTCTAAAGTCTTTTGTTATGTCGCTGTATACTCCAGCATCAGAACAGAATGATACCCATGGTAGTTGAATTTTTTTTCTAATATTTTCTTCAGACATACTAAAATAAATACACTGGATTCTATTATCATCCTCTATTACCATGTCAACAATAGCTTCTTCAGGAGATTGTCCTCTCATCTTGGCAGCTTCAGCTACAGTTTTAGATAAATATTTTTTTGACATCTCAGAAGTTTTAAATCCAACCATCAATATGCCTTCAGGAGGTTGTTCAGATAATTCTTTCCGTATATCCTCTAGAAGTCTTGGTCTTATATTGGGATCTTTCATTCTTTCAATCCAGGCCCTATGCCCTCCTTCTTGTACCCATGTTGGTATTACTCCAGTTAAGCCTGTAGAACTAGCATTATAAGTATATATATCCGCTGTAATTTTTAACCCTTGACCCCTAACCTCTTCTACTCTCTTTATTATATCATCTATTTTACTCCAGTTTGGTTTTCTCGATGACTTGAGATGATATATTTCCGCAGGAATATCTGCTTCTTTTGAAATTCTAATTAGTTCTTCTAGAGCAGACATAACTTTACTATCTTCATTTCTCATATGTGATATATACATCCCTCCATAATTTGATGCAACTTTACACAACTCAATAAGTTCTTCAGTAGAAGCGTAATCACCAGGAGCATAAATTAAAGATGAACCAATTCCCATTGCTCCTTCTTCCATTGCATTTTTAACATGACCTCTCATTCTTTCTATCTCCCCATCTGTTGCAGGCCTATTATCATATCCTACTTCTAAAATTCTTGTGGTAGCAGCGCCAAGAAATGAAGCCACATTCAAAGCAACTCCATTATTTTCTAAATTTTGCATAGCTTGACCAAATGAAGTGAATTTTTTATCCTTCCAAAAAGGACCCGGAGAGGTTCCTTCTCCAAATATTTCTAATGTAACTCCTTGTTTAAGGTCAGATAGAGCTCTTCCATCTTGCATTAAAGTACCATAACCCCAACTAAGCATATTTATAAATCCAGGTGATACTGCAAGTCCAGTTGCATCAATTGTAGTATCAGATTGAAAAATAGTATTTTCTCCTACATATATAATTTTATCATCTTTGATTGCAACAGAACCAACGTAAGGCTTATCTCCAGAACCATCATAAATTGTTCCGTTATATATAAGAATATCAGATAAAATAGGTTTCTTTTTATTTTGGGAACATGAAAAAGAAAAAAATGTTGATAGAATTAAAACATTAAGGAAATAATAATTTTTCATAAGTATAATTGTAGTTGATTTACATTTTAATATAATAAATATTTATTTTTATTGTTTAAATCATATGAAAAAAAAAATATTTTATACGTTCATGTCTTTATTAATAGTTTTTCAATTTGAAGCTATTGGTCAGAATAAACAAAATAAATATTATAAACCTATTCGGTTTTTTATTAATGGTGGAGGGAAAATTCCTTTAGAGTCAACTTCAGAATTTAACTATGATTTCGGAGCAGGAGCAAACTTTGGTATAGTTTATACTTTGAATCAAACTGCAAGTTTAGAATTAAGTGCTAAATCTGGATTAACAATTTTATATAATAGCAGTAATAATAATTCCGCAAATATGATTCCATTTACTTTAGGAGTAGATTTTTATTTATATGATAAAGATTTTTCACCTTACTTTGGAATTCGTCCTGGAATTAATTTTATTGATAATTCTATAGAACCCTCAGTTTCTGGAGAAATAGGTATATCATATAAAAAAATGAAATTATATGGAGGATATAATTATATGCAGATTGGAAATATGATAGAATTTGGAATAGGATATTTTTTTAGACAAAGACCATGTGGATGCTTTCCTCATACTAAATAATTTAATCCTTTTTGTTAGGAAAGGTTTTTATAAAAATAATAATTCCAATTATAACAAATGGAATACTTAAAATTTGACCCATATTCAATTGGCCAAACATGGTGTTAGGTAAATCCGATTCCCAAGAGACTTGATCCTCCTTTAAATATTCAATAAAAAACCTTTGCCCCCAGAGAGCTATAAACCATATAGAAAATAAAAACCCATTATTTAATTCCTTTCTTTTATAATACCACAAAGAAATTAAAAAAATAAAAAGAGATAAATAAAATAGTGACTCGTATAATTGAGATGGGTGTCTAGCTATACCAAAAGTATAAATTTCTCCATAATAAATATTTTTATTTTTAAATATAGAATATGATAAGGGAGTATTAGGATCTTCATAAAGATGTTTACTGATATTGTTATATCCCAAAATATATCTTTTTAATTCTTTTTCATAAAATGACTTTTCAAAGGATTCGTCAATAACAAATTTATCTTTGTATTTTATATTTATAGTAATAGGGACTTTGCCATTAGGTATGTTTTTTGATTCTTCGTATCGTTTTGAAAAAGAGATTTTATCTATTCTTTCACCAAATCTATATTTTAATATGTCATGTGCATCTCTTGCAAAAACTACACCGTTATCACTATTTGTAGGAAGACCAATAATTTCAGAGTTAGTAAAATTCCCTAATCTTATACATGCCCCTGCTAAACAAACAACTATTGCAATGATATCTAATAGCCAAAGAAAAGATTTTTTATATTTTTTTGAAAAAATATACAACGCAGGAATAATGGTAAAAACAGCACCATGACTTGCTAAACCCCCTTCCCAAATCATCAATATCTTTACTGGGTTAGATAAATAATACTCTGGATCATAAAAAAGACAATGGCCTAATCTGGCTCCAATTATTGTTGAAACTACTAGATAAATTGTTAACTGATCCACTTCATTAGGATCTTTATTTTCTTTAGTATAAATCCAAGTTACAATTATCTGCCCTAATATAAATCCTGATGCAAATAATAATCCATACCATCTAGGAGCTCTGTCAAGAAATGGAATTGAAAACATTTCAGGATTTAAATTCCAAATTATATATATTAATTCATTCATAATTAATTAATGATCCCTCCAAAAAAATGGAGTAAGTATTAACAAAACAGTAAAAAGTTCAAGTCTTCCTAAAAACATTAAAGCACATAAAATATATTTTCCTGTAGTTGGGATTGAGCTGTAAGTCTCAGACGGACCTACATCTCCAATTCCAGGACCAACATTTCCAATAGCTGATCCTGCAGACCCAACTGCAGTAATAAAATCAACACCAGTCAAAGACATTAACATTGTACCCATTGAAAAAAGAAATATATATAAAATAATAAATGCTTGAATGTTAAGAATCACATCCCTAGTTACAACAGAATTATTAATTCTAACAGGAATTATAGCAGAAGGATGAAGCTGTTTTTTTAATTCTGAAAAACTATTTTTTAATAATATCATGTGCCTAATTAATTTCACTCCTCCAGATGTTGACCCAGCTGTTGCACCAAAAAACATTAGAAGAAAAAATAAAATTGTCATAAATGTATTCCAAGATGTATAATCAGCAGAAGCAAAACCAGTTGTTGTTAGTATAGCAACAACATTAAATAGCGCTGTTCTAAAAGTTTTTTCAATATCAGTATTATCTATAGTGTATAAGGTAGAAAAAACTATTAATGTTAATACTATTAAGAAACCTATATAAAATTTGAATTCTTCATTTTCTATAATTTTTCTGAATTGAAATTTTAATCCAAAATAAATTAATGTAAAGTTTGTTGCAGAAAGAGCCATAAAAAATATAATTGTATATTGAATAACCGGAGAATCAAAATAACCTATACTTTCATTTTTTGTTGAAAACCCACCAGTTGCCATTGTCGTCATTGCATGATTTACTGCATCAAAAAAAGTCATCCCTTCAGCAAACAAAATAAAAAATAAAATGATAGTAAAAGAAAGATATATTATCCATAACCTTTTAGCTGTCTCCTTAATTCTGGGACGAAGTTTATCAGGAGAAATTCCTGGAGCCTCAGCCACAAAAAGTTGCATTCCACCAATTCCTAAAAAAGGTAAAATAGCAACTGCAAGAACAATAATTCCCATGCCACCCATATATTGTGTTAAACTCCTCCAATACATTAAACCGTGATCAAGAGATCCTTCTATATCATCAAGAATAGTCGCTCCTGTAGTTGTATAGCCAGATACAGATTCAAAAAACGCATTTGTAAGAGTTGGAATTTGATTTGATAAAATATAGGGCAACATACCAAACAAAGAAAGAAAAAACCAACTTGCTGTTACGATTAAATAGCCATCTCTTTTTTTAATGTTTTTTTCTTCTTTATTTCTAGATCTAGTTAATAGATAAAGAATACAGCCTGTAATTAAGTTTATTATTGAAGATATAGTTATCTCATACCATGATGATTCTCCATAATAAAAACTAAATGGCAAGCAGGTTAACATTAAAATACCATTGACAATTAAAAGTATTCCAACAATATTAATAATTACTTTTAAATTAAATTTCATCTAAAAAGTGATTGAACAATTTTTTTTGATTCTTTTAAACACATGACTACAACTTTATCATCATTTTCAAAGACAAAATCTCCTCTTACAGTTTTAGATCTATTATTTCTAATGACCCCCCCTACTACTGCAGTCTTTGGAAATTCAATATCACCAATTTTTTTATTACAAATTGCTGAGTTTTCATTGACTTTTAACTCAATTACATCAGCATCCAATCCATGAATAGAATGAAGATCTAAAAGCTCTCCTTTTTTAACATGTTTTGAGATAAAGTCTGCTGCAATTAATTTTTTATTTATAAGAGTGTCTACTCCCATATTTTGAGAAAGAGGTATGTATTCAATATTCCCTACTAATGCAATTACTTTTTTTATGCCAGTTTCTTTTGCGGCTAAAGCAGCTAAAATATTTTTTTCCGTCTCACCAGTTAAAGATAAAAAAGCATCCATATATTCTAGATTTTCTTTCATTAAAAACTCTAAATCAGTTCCGCTTCCATTTAAAACCATGATATTAGGAATAGCTGCAGCTATTTCTTCGCATCTAGTCCGATCTTCCTCTATTAATTTAATTTTATATTTTTTTGCCAAATGCTTAGCTGTTACAAAAGCCATAGGTCCTCCACCATAAATCATAAGATCTTTGATGTTGTATTGTTTTTTTCCCGATAATGCCAGAACCCTATCAATACCCCCATCTCTTTCAGCAACAAAATAAGCATGGTCAGATGCCTCAAAAATATCATCAGCTCTAGGAATTATAGTTTTATTCTTAACAACATCCTGTACATCTCTCAAAATTGCAACTGGAGTAAAATTGTTATCAGGATTTAAATAATTTGTTTCTTTAAGTGATTTGCCATTTAAGACTGAATCTTTTCCAATTGGAATACCAATGAATTCAAGAAGTCCTCCCTCAAAATCAAATGTAGTTATAGCAGCGGATTCTTTTAATAATTTTCTTATTTCTTTTGCGGCAAGAGCTTCTGGAAAAATAACTTCATCTATACCAACTGATGATAAGTCAAAAGCATCTTTCCTATGAATAAAATCAGAATTTGAAATCCTTGCAATGGTTTTCTTGACACCAAGATGTTTGCCAATTGTACACGAAATCATGTTAGTTTCTTCAGATTCAGTAACAGCTATTAATAAATCTGTAGATTTAATATTTGCTTGTTCTAAAACCTTGTATGAAGTCGCACTTCCGACAATACTAATAACATCTAAAATATCTGCTTGAGCTAATACATCTTGATCTTTATCAATTATTACTATGTCATGTTCTTCTTTTGCAAGAAGTTTAGACAAATGAAAACCCATTTCACCACAACCAGCAATAATTATTCTCATAAATAATAAATTTAGGGATAACAAATATAAAAAATTGAGACAAAAAACCTACAATTAAATTTTTTCAAAATACTTTATTGAAAGTGCATTAATTTTTGGCATCAAAATTAAGGTAGATATCATCGTTGGAAAAATCATTATTCCATATGAGAGATCAATCAAGCTTAAAACAAAATCTAAACTTGAAACAGAACCTATAATTATCAATGAGATATAAAAAAACCTATAATAATAACTATATTTTTCTCCAACTAAATAAGATAAACATCTCTCTCCAAAATATGAATTGCCGAATAAAGTAGTTATTGCAAAAATAAATGTACAAGAGAATAAAATATACTTTCCAAAATATGGGATAGATTTTTCAAATGATAATAAAACTAACTGAATCCCTGAAGCATTACCCAAATCCCAAATACCGGATACTAATATGCTAAAAGCTGTAAGAGTACATACAATTATAGTGTCAACAAATGGACCTGTCATAGCGACTAATCCTTCTTTAATCGGATTATCGTTTTTACTTGCAGCATGAATTATAGGAGATGTTCCAACACCTGCTTCATTTGAAAATGCAGCTCTTCTTGCTCCTATTAAAATTAAAGATCCAACTGCCCCCCCTAATACGGAATTTGCTGAAAAAGCATCTGTAATAATTAATTTTAATACCGGAAAAAATAAATTATAATTTAATATAAGAATGTAAAAAACAGTAAACATATAAATTATAACCATTAAGGGAACAAGTTTACTTGCAACTTTTCCAATTCTTTTTATTCCTCCAAATATTACTAAAGCAACTAAAAATGATAGTAATAAACCAAGTGAAAAGTTTGTTAAAAAATTAGAATCAAAACCATACAATAACACTGAGTTTGTGATTTCAATAATTTGATTAGCTTGAAATATTGGTGATACGCCAAAAAGTCCAAAAAAACAGAAAATTAAAGCTAAAAAATTCCATTTTTTTCCAAGTCCTTCTCTTATAACATACATAGGACCTCCCTGATAATTTCCTTTAGTATCTTTTCCTCTATATAAAACAGCTAAAGAACAAGTATAAAATTTAGTTATCATTCCAAAAAAAGCAGTTACCCACATCCAAAAAATTGCTCCTGGCCCACCTGTAACTATTGCAACTGCTACACCACTTATATTACCTAAACCTACAATTGTGCCAATTTGAGCAGAAATAGCTTGAAAAAAAGTTATTTTTCCAAAATTAGATGAAGAAGACTCTCTTTCTTTTAAAATATTTAAAGAATGAAAAATATATTTAAAAGGAAGGAGTTTTGAATAAAAAAAAAGTATAATTCCACCACCTAACAATACAGTTATTAAAATGGGCCCATTCCATAAAGTATTTGCTAGATTTATTATGAATTGCTCGATAGATTTAAAAAAAATCATTTTTCAAAAAAAGAATTGACAAACTCTTCCTTATGAAAAAGTTGTAAGTCTTCAACCTTTTCTCCAACCCCAATATATTTAATAGGAATTTTAAATTGATCTGTAATTCCAATTACAACTCCCCCTTTTGCCGTTCCATCTAATTTAGTAATAGCAAGTGAATTCACTTCTGTTGCTTGAATAAATTCTTTTGCCTGAATGAATGCGTTTTGACCAGTTCCTCCATCTAAAACAAGTAAAACTTCATGTGGAGCATCTTCTTTAAATTTTTTGATTACATTTTTAATTTTAGACAATTCATTCATAAGATTAATTTTTGTGTGTAGTCTTCCTGCTGTATCAATAATTACTACATGATAATTTTCATCTACCGCTTTTTTAACTGAATCAAAAGCAACTGAAGCAGGATCTGTATTCATACCATGAGAAACTACTTCAACTCCAATTCTTTCTCCCCATTTTAAAATTTGATCTACTGCAGCAGCTCGAAAAGTATCAGCTGCACCAATTAAAACTTTTAAACCGCCTGCCTTAAATTGAGCAGCTAATTTAGCAATAGTGGTTGTTTTTCCAACACCATTAACACCTACAACTAATATTATATACGGTATTTGATCATCAGGAACATCAAAAGCATCTAAGTCAGAAGTGTTTTCCGCTAATAAATTAACTATTTCATCTTTTAATATTTTATCTAATTCTTTTGTGCTAGTATATTTATCTTCTGCAACTCTTTTCTCAATTCTTTCAATAATTTTAATTGTAGTCTTTACACCTACATCTGATGTAATAAGAACCTCCTCTAAATCATCAAGAACTTGATCATCAACTTTAGATTTTCCTATAATAGCTGATTTCAATTTTGAAAAAAAACTTTTTTTCGTCTTTTGAAGCCCTTTATCTAATGCTGCTTTTTCTTCATTAGTAATAACTTCCTCTTCAACTACCGG